>Ga0209919_1000751_pt1 | contig 16052 bp, 17 predicted proteins | sample SalPon2A_C_D2_MG_FD_185721 | JGI IMG/M metagenome (GOLD analysis project Ga0209919, IMG submission 185721) | Soil microbial communities from South San Francisco under conditions of wetland restoration - Salt Pond MetaG R2A_C_D2_MG (SPAdes)... | ecosystem: Environmental > Terrestrial > Soil >... | reverse complement strand
ATTGACCTAAAGGTCAGCCGAAGAAATTACCAATACGCCGGGAAAACACAAAAATGAATTGCTGGTCATTTTTTTAATGAAGGCAAAATGATGAAATGCAACGATCACATTTAACTGACTTTTCAGTCAGTAATAATTTATTCAGATTTGCTTATATTTAAGTTTGGGAAAAATAAAATTTAGGCAGAAGCCTGCCGGAGTGGGGTAAACTATTATGATAGCGCTTGTTGACTACGGTCACGAAAAAATTGAATTGCTGGCAGAGGCATTAAATACTCTGAAAATTAATTATAGGATTACACAATCTGAAAACGAAATAATCAGCTCGGAAAAAGTTATTTTCCCGGGTTACGGTGAAGCTTCGGACGCAATTAAGAAATTGCACCTGACAAACCTGTATTCTGTCTTAAGGATATGCAAGAAACCGATGCTTGGGGTTTGCCTGGGAATGCAGCTGATGGCGGAAATGTCCATGGAGGGTGGAAACATTCCCTGCCTGGGGGTTTTCCCGGTAACGGCGGAAAAATTTAATGATGAAAAAATGAAGACACCTTTCGCGGGGTGGAGTGAACTCGAGGTTTTAAAAGATAGTAAACTGTTCACCGGACTAAATAAAAAAGAAAACTTTTATTTTGGTAATTCCTACTACCTGCCGGTGAACGAGTTTACTACTTCAGTTTCGGAAAATGTCATTAAGTTTTCGGCCACGGTTGAAAAAAACAATTATTACGCGGTCCAGTTTTATCCCGAAAAATCAGGGGATGCCGGGATGAAAATATTAAAGAATTTTATTGAACTTTGTTAGCGGAAACTTGATTTATGTACTCGGTCTTTGAATCAGAAATAAAAATACGTCCGGACGATATCGACCTGAACAACCACGTCCATAACACGAAATATTTAGATTATGTGCTGGCTGCGCGTTACGAACAGATGATAAATAATTACAAAATGTCGATGGAGGAATTTCACAACCTGGATTATAACTGGGTCGTAAGCGCAACGTACATAGAATATAAAAGAGCCTTGATCCTTGGTGATAAAATTTCTGTCAGAACACAAATAGATTCTGTTAACGGAGCGCAAAGCAAGGTGAATTTCTGGATAGTAAAAAGTGAGAACAACAAAATAGCTGCGGAAGGATATCTCCTCTACACGATGGTATCATTAAAATCAGGAAGGCCTGTAAGAATACCGGAAGATATTATAAAAAGATATTCGGTTTAAACCACTCACAATAATTTAACTGCATTTCTATCTGCCTACGGCAGAAATCTTTATAACTTGTAAAAAACACAAATTATCTTATTTTAATATAAAATAATTGAATACCGGAGTCAAAGATATTATGGAACAGTTTTTAGACAAGTCATATTTGGGGAATACGGTTTGGATGTACTTTATGGCTCTCGGAATATTTATTCTCGGAGTTTTAATTGTTTATGTATTTAAGAAAATAATCCTTTCGCGTCTTGAAAAATGGGCGAAAAAAACCACGACTACCTTTGATGATCTATTAATTAAAGGAGCGGAAAAATCCCTTGTGCCGATTCTATACTTCGGTGCCTTTTATCTTGCCCTACAATCGCTGGCACTTTCTGTAAAAGCAGAAAAAGCATTACATATTGCCACGGTTGTATTGCTTACTTTTTATTTTTTAAAATCTCTTACGTCTGTACTAAACATTGCTTTTAAATCATATTTAAGAAAAAAAGAGCACGGCGAAGAGCGCGAAAAACAAATGCGGGGAATTACCACCCTTGCAAATGTTATGATCTGGTCGCTGGGTCTTATGTTTCTCCTTGATAACCTGGGTTTCAAAATCTCAACGGTAATTGCTGGATTGGGAATTGGTGGCATTGCAATTGCTCTTGCAGCGCAGGCAGTACTTGGAGATTTATTCAGTTATTTCGTTATTTTTTTCGATCGACCGTTCGAAATAGGTGATTTTCTTGTTATTGGTGACAAGGTCGGTTCTGTTGAGTATATTGGAATTAAGACAACGAGAATAAGGGCTCTTGGTGGCGAACAACTGATTTTTCACAATACTGATCTAACAAATTCCAGAATCCATAATTACAAAAAAATGGAACGGCGCAGAGTTGTTTTTAAAATCGGCGTCATTTATCAAACCACCGCGGACAATCTCGAGAAAATTCCAAAGATGGTAAAGGGAATAATAGAAGATCAGGAGGACGCTGTTTTTGACCGGGGGCATTTTGCTACATTCGGAGATTTCAGTTTAAACTTTGAGTTCGTTTACTATGTGATCGGGGCAGATTATGTACACTATATGGATATACAACAGGCGATAAATTTAAATATTTACAGAAAATTTAAAGAGAATGGAATCGAATTTGCTTATCCCACTCAAACCTTATTCATGAATAAAGAGAACCAATAAATTTAAATTTCCGGATTAATAAAATATTTATTTTAATTAGTTAATCTTAAAACAACATTATCAAAATAAGTAAAACCCTGCGGAACGGTAAAGGATGAACCGCTTAAATAAATTACTATGCTGTCTCCCTGAACAGATGTAAATTCAGTATCAATTTTATATTCTGCCCAGCTTTCGGAGTTTATAATGCTTCTTTTTGAATTTACTTTTTTAGCACCACTCTTCAGATAAAGATCCAGCAATCCCGGATCCTCCGTGGCTTTTGCCCAGAATGTAAGTGTGTATTTATGTGTTCCCGTATTTGCAGGAATAGTTTTATAAACAATGGCACCCGCGTCTTTGGCTTTAAGAAAAATAGAATATTTTCCCCCGGAAACCGGGGCTTCGTTTGCTATTTTTACAGTCGGGGGCCCGGGATTAATCCAGCCGTCCCAAGAAGCAACTCCGTTTGATTCAAACGATGATGCGAAAATAATATTTTGGTTTCCTGTTTTATCGTCGGCTTCAACAACTGTATTTACTTCTTTACTGCAGCCGGATATAATTAGTAGAAAAGATAAGACGGTTAAAATGCGTGTTTTCATAAGGAACTTCCCAAATACCTGTCAGAAAAGTAAAAATATACTACTTAAAAAGCTATATCAATTTCACTAAAGTGTTTTATTTTTTATTGTGGAAGTCCAAAATTGTCCTTGACCTGGGTACATAAAGCAAATGATAAATTACATCAAGGTAGGCGTTCATTTCTTCCATCTCAATATTTGTTGTATAGCGCCAGAAGCCATAAATCTTAGCAAAGGATAACAGGCTCTTTGCATATAATTCCCAGTTATAGGCTGTGTCTACCCTTTTAATGGCTTTATCGGAAATCTTATCCCAGTATTTCTCATTTTTACTACATTTTTCAAAAAAGTCCACAATTTTTTGCTGGCTTTCTTTTTCGTTGATTGGATCAATATGAAAACCCGATATAGTATCCTGAATAATTTCCAGAGGGCCGCCATACATAGTAGCAAATACCGGAAGCCCGGATCTCATAGCTTCAAGAACTGTTAATCCAAACCCTTCAAAGAGTGCCGGCTGTACAAAAATTCCTTTCTTATCAGCAATTACTCTGTAAACTTCGCCTGTCTGATCTTTTCTGAAAAGTTTTCCGATCCATCTTATTTTATTCTGTAATTTATATTTCTTTATTAGTTCATGCATTAAACGGATTTGTTCTTTTTCTTCACCGTCACTGGATTTGCTTTCATCAACATTACCTGCAACAATAATAAGGTTTGCGTACTTCTGTAATTTAGAATTCTCCCCGAACCACTTTACAAGAGAAGTTATATTTTTAATTTTGTCGAGTCTGGCAAGAGAAAAGATTGGTTTTAAGTCGGGGTTCTCAAGTGTGCCGTAAACATCTTCATCTTCAATATTTTCAAAAAGTAATTTTGTCAATTCTTCTTTTACTTCACTAAGACGATTTTCTTCATCAGTATATGGGAAATATATTTTTGTGTTCACACCCGGCGGAACAATATTAAATTTAGGGTGAAACAGATTTATTCCACCAACCACACGATAAAGATGCGGCATTGCAAAATTTAAATAGGATTCGTACTGACCGATGCTTTCTTCAGTACCGGCAATTTCCTGGTATGTTGAGGTAATTATAAAATTAGCAGAATTCATTGCTATCAGATCAGCCGTAAACTGCATTGAGAAATGATATTGCTCTTCCATCTCTTCCCAATAAAGTGCGCTATAAAGATATTTACTTTTTTCGAGCGCGTGAGCGATGTTGCACTGTGTAACACCAAATCGTTTTGACAGAATCGATGCAACAAGGTTACCATCTGAATAATTACCAATTACAAGGTCCGGTCTGTTACCAAATTCTGCCAGCAACTCACGGTATGAATCCTCAGCAAAATCCTCAAGATAAGGCCAGATTTCAAACCTTGAGATCCAGTTATCAGTAATGTTTTTATTATGAGTTCTGAAAGGCACGCGTAATATCCAGCAGTTATCTGTATCGTGAATTTTTTCTAATCGCTGATTCGATTTTGTCCCTTCAGCATTTGGAATTAGCCTGGTAAGAACAATTATTTTGGGTTTGGTTTTTACTCCTGATTTCAAATCCGATTCTTTCATTTCTTTTTCAAGAGCTTTAACCTGATCCAATATGTAAACAACCTGGCCGCCGGTGTCTGGTTTTCCTAAAACGCCTTCCTGACCAAAATATCCATGTGGTGATATTATCGCAATATTGAAAAGCATGGGAATATCAGAAAGAAAACTTTTCAGATCCTGGTGATCCGGTGACTGCATAAGATTATCTAGCTGTTCAAGGCTTTCAATTATACTTTCTGCTTTGTTGCCTAACCCCTGTTCAAAGCCAAGGTTCTGAAGATCATGCCTGAATTTTGAAAATGGTTCTTCATCTTCTTTTTTACGAAGAAAAACGAGAGCTTTATCTATATGTTTGCTTAACTGTTCCTTATCTTTGATTCTGTCATTTAAAATCAATTGTTCATTATTACATTTATGAACGAAGAGAAAATCAAATAAAGCTTTCTGTAGTTTTTCCGGTTCTGTAAACATTTTACTGGACAGGTATCGATTTAAATATTCTACCCCCTTGCCTATTCCCTTGGGGTCACGCACACTGGGAAATTTATCATAAAATGTCTTAAAATTTAGGGTAGGAATATTATTTGTGCCGCCCGGTTTAACAAGATCTTCTTTGGCTTTTAGATACTGAAGCACGGAAATGTTTTCAAAAAATCTGTCTTCCAGGTTAAATAAATAGAAATGTGATTCGCCAATTTTTTCTCTGCTTTCAATAAAGATGTCATTACCCAGACAAACGGATTCGGTAATAGACTGTACAGCTTCTTTTATCGCTTTATGATTTCCTTTATCGCCATCTTCCGCAAAGTTTGTTAGCAATTCCAAAAGCTGACCTTTAACCAGCAATTTATTTTCGTGTCCGGCTACTTTGTGGAAAAACCTATAAAAATCATTTTTGTTCTTTTCAATTAGCGTTTCAATATTTTTTTTCAACGTTGGCTCCTTTATTATCAATCATTCATAAATTTATAATTTCTTATTCCGTCTATTATTCCCCCTGCGTAATTTTTTTTAGAAAAATAAACCCTTTTACTTCCTTTTAATTTCTGCAATTCCTTGCTGTAATTTCCCACAACAACACCAAGTAGGTCGCCTTTAAGCATTTCTTTATCATTCCCGGAATCCCCAGCAACAAGAATATTTTCATAGGGAATATTCCATCTGTATGCAAGGTAGCGAATCGCTTTACCTTTTGATGCACGATATGGAAGTATATCGAGATATTGTCCGTGACTAAAAATTATATTTGCCTTTACCCTGTTTGATATTAATTCCTCTTTTATTTTGTCCAGATAACTTTTAACATCTTTCATATAATAACTGATCTTAAACATGCGTTGAGCAGGCTCTTCCTGGTATGTAAGAAATTTAAATTTTTTCAAAAGTCTCATTGTTTTTTCTCTATTCCACTGATTTGATATATGCACTTCCCAGCCCTTTGAATAGATAAGCTTCCCCAGGTGATTATAATAAATTTCCGAACCGACAGAGGGTATGATTACATCAGGGTGGGGAATATCGTTTTCTTTGAGGACGTCTAATGCTGAATCTACGGTCCTACCTGTTGCTACAGCAAATCTTACTTTTTCGTGTTTGTTTCTCAAGAGATCGGCAAACTCCCGTGTACAGTTTTCATCACCGAGCAGTGTGTTGTCAATATCTGTTACAATTAGTTTTTCTGCTGAGAAAAGTTTTTTGCCAACGGGCGCAAAAGTATGGGCTTTATCGAGTCCTTTATTTAAAATTATGTTTATCTCTTTTAGATAGCGCTTTGTATGTGCCTCCCAGGTGTAATATTTGCTTACGTTTTCAATTCCGTTTTCTGAATATTTTCTCCATAGATTTTTATTGTTCAGAATCTTGTTTATGCCTGAAGCTATATTCCTGGGCTCTGATACATCCGTTAATACACCATTTTTACAATTTTGAATAATATCCCGCGGACCACCATCATCCGTTGCAACTACCGGTAATCCAGATGCGGCAGCTTCTATAAGTGTCAACCCAAATGGTTCTGTAAGTGCTGAATTAACAAATACTCCACCAGTCTCTGTGGCGATCCTGTATAATTCAGGAACTTCGTGCTGCGTGTCGTGTCTTTTCGGAATAGCCATTTTTCCGTAAAGATTATATTTATCCATTAATAAGAGAATCTCCGTCAGTACCTCGCGTTCATTATCGGGCATTGTTTGAATATCTTTTCTTATTCCGGCAAATATTGCAAGGTTAGCTTTTTTCTGAAGTTCTTTACTTTCACCGTATGCAGTAATAAGTCCGGAAATATTTTTCCTTTTATCCGGTCGGCATAAAGCAAGAATCAATGGCTTGTCTACATCAATAAAAAACTTTAGAAGCTTTTTCGTTATAGTTATTTTTAACTGCCGTAATTCTCTACTCCTGATTCCTTCTTTTTTATACGCATGAAATTTATCAAGATTAACACCGGGCGGAATTATTCTGAATTTTGATTCATCCGAATTTTTATATTCTCCATATTGTCTTTCAATTTCCTGTCTTGTGCTGGTTATAATCATATCCGCGTAATAATTCACGTTTTCTTCTACTTCTATTCTGTGGCTTATCTTATATCGTTTCTCAATATCTTCCATCGGAATATTTTCCGACTGTAGTTTTCTTAATTTACTAAGACCGAGCGAATGACCTGTGTGAACAAAAGGAATTCCAAAAAATTTAGTAAGCTCAGTACAAACATATCCTGCATCGGCATAATGGCTATGGATTACATCGGGGAGTCGTTTAACTGATTTAATGTACTTTATACTTTTATCAACAAATTCTTCAAGATGATTCCAGAGAAGTTCTTTCCGGATATATTTTCCGCCCCCGCATCTTATTCTTACAATGCTGAATTTGTCGTTTACTTTTTCTATGTGTTCGGAGTAATCTGCAGAAACTGATTTGTCTTTTATCTGGCGGGTTACTAATTCGACCTTTTCTACTTGCGGGTCCCCACTGAGAGTTTTTGCCAGTTCGAGGACATATTTTGTCTGTCCGCCTGTATCTGCGTCTCTCCCGAGTTCAAGATCGTGTCCTCTTATTAATCCATGTAAACTGTATAGCTGTATGTATAATTTTTTATTTCGGTCTCTATTCTTTTCCATCATTTATCTTTTGTTTAAAAACTTCGTAAATCTTATCATCGTTTGGCAATGCCCCTTCAACTTTCACTATCTCACCTGCAAATTCAGATGCAAGTTTGTTTATTCTCTCCAGATTCCAATTTTCTAAATAACCAAAACAAAGCATAGCCGCATATGCATCACCAGCACCAACTGTATCAACAACTTCATCGTTTTTTAACCGGAATGAGTTTTCTTCACCTCCCCGGTAAAGAACTGCTCCATCACTTCCTTTGGTTACACATAACAGTTCAATTTCAAAATCATTTATTAGTTTTTTAATAATTAATTTTAAATCTTTTTCCGAATTTAAAATAAGTTTATCAACAAGATTTAATTCGTCTTCGTTGAGTTTTAAAACATTAGATGTCTTAAGTGATTTTTCAATCAAGTCCTTTGAATAATATTTTTGCCGTATATTAAGGTCACAAAAGCATTTCACGTTTTTATTGAAGAGATTTTGGATTGTGTTACGAGACACTTCGTTTCTCTGCGCCAGAGTACCGTAGTAGAGGCAGTCTGTATTTTCTGAAATTAATTTATCCGTTTCCGGAGTTGATTGAATAAAATCATAGGCGCGGTTTTTTTCAATTATAAAATCCGGAATCTTTTTCTCATTTAGTGTTGTTTTTGCAACTCCTGTTTTATGCACCTGATCGGTTTGAACAAATTCCGGAGAGACATTTCTTTCTTCAAGATAATTCCTGATTTCTTTTCCCAGGTCATCTTTACCTATCCTGCTAACAAAATTTCCCTGACCCGTGAGTCTAATTATATGATAAATAAAATTGAACGGCGCCCCGCCTATCTTTTTACCATCAGGATATATATCAAAAAGAATCTCACCAATAGCTGTTACATTTTTCATAGTTTCTTCACCAAGCATGAATTACTATAAATTATGATTTTTTAGCTTAATTACAAGTAATAAAATGAGTTGCAGGTATTAATTACCTTTTTAACTGTAGTTTTAAACAGATGGAAAGATTCGTGATATGAAAATTAAGGCTGTAATAAGGGAACTACAGCCTTATTTGAAAATAATTATCTGGACTTTTGTTCCTGCATCATGGCCCATGGATTCGTATCTGTATTCCACATATCGGCTTTTATTTTCCAGCTGCCATCTTTTTGTTTCTGGTAAATTGTCAGATATTTTCCGTAATCATCTACCGTATTTTTTGAATTAGGAACAAGCATTGAAAAGGTATAGGTACCAACTTCACATAAAATGTCCCCGCTTGTCCAAACGTCTTTTGTTTTCAGATTAAATGATTTAAAAACTGTACCCGACTTCTTATCCATTTCCATTCCTTCCTCAATAGCTTTTTTTCCAACCATCATCGGGCTATAACTTGGTAATGAATAAGCATCGTCTGCATAAACAGATAAAATAGTTTTATCATCTCCATTAACCATTGCTTTACAAAAAGTTTTGTTCCAACCTTCAACTTTTTTCATCAGCTCATCTTTGTTGCTTTGAGCTAAAAGATGACCAGCCATGAATACCAGACAAACAATTAACAACAAACCGGACTTTTTTCTGAACATAAATCCTCCTGTTATATTTTTATTTAGAAAAGATCTTCGTTCTCATCTTAAAAGCTCCCCACAATTTTGCAATAAAGATCATAAGAACAGCAATGGCAATTGTCATTACTCCACACTCAATTATACCAAATCTATTATTAACAATTGTGGTTAAACTTCTTCCATTCCAGAAAACGCCATAAATTAAAACCAGGTGAAGCCAGTATACAAGAAGAGATTCTCTGCTGACATCGAGTACAAAGGATTTTCCAGGTTTCCTGATATCTGCATAGTACCAGCATAAAACCAGTAATATTAATATATATCCCAGTCTTAAAATAAAAAACAACGGGTTAGGAACAATATCCCCAACAATCGCATAAACTAAATCAAACCGGCTGATATTGCCAAACAGAACAAAGAAGACTCCAACAACAGAGATTATATAAATATATTTTTTCTCTTCATTCTTTTCCCTCGCCATAAGATAATAATTACAAGCAGTTGCCCCAAGGAACATAAAACCAAGCCAGGGAAAAAGTGGGAATAACGAGCCCTGCATAGTATTAAAATAGGCAGCAAAGAACAGTGATAAATAATTAGTAAAATCTGTATTCCACACAAGCGGGGAAACCAGAATAATCAGCACACCGGAAATCAATAGAAGAAGATCGTATAATTTCTTGTCCTTAATAAGTAATCTAAAAACAAACATTACCAGCAAACCAACGGCAATACATTGAAGTATGTCTACCTTAACAACCGGGACCCAGTTTATAGAGAACAAATTGTATCCGGAAATAAAAACTGAACGGAAGGGAAAGTGAAGGGAATATCCGGCAAGAAAAATTACAACAATTCTCCCGATTTTTCTCCAGAAGGCCTTTCCATAATTCCTAAGTTCATCTAATTTTCTATCCGATGAAATATAAAACGCAAAGCCTGAAATAAATAAAAAGGCGGGAGCAACAAGCCCGTTTATAAAAATTAATGTGCTAAACCAGGGTTCACTTTTAATTGAAGAAATAAGCATAGAATTAATAACATGCACTTCAATCATTACAAGCAGGGCACCGCCCCTCAGGTAATCAATGAATTTAAATCTTGGTTTTTCTTTCAAGTAAAAATCCGAAAAATTTATAAACTTAATTTACTCCATAAAAAATCATTGCAAAATCAAATTATCCGGATAAATAAAAAAAGCGGGCTAAACCCGCTTTGTAAATAAAATTTTTAATCCTTAATGTTGATGGCCGCCAGCACCGTGAACGTGTCCGTGCTCCATTTCTTCTTTAGTTGCCTCTCTTAAATTTACAAGCTCAACATTAAAGTGAAGAGTTTTACCAGCCATTGGGTGATTGAAATCAACGTTTATATCATCTCCTTCAATTCCTTTAATAAAAAACTGATACTGTTTCCCATCAGGACCGGTAGCCATAAATCCCATTCCCTCTTTTAACTCTGTACCTTCAGGAAATTCTGACCTTTTAACATTTCTGACAGCATCTTTTTCAAAAACACCATAACCTTCTTCAGGTGAAAGCACTACATCTTTTTTAGAACCGATAAGCATTGTGCCTATTTCTTCTTCAAGTTTTGGCAAAATTTGGTTTTGTCCACTTATAAAAGAAAAAGGTTCCTGCCCGGATGTTGTATCCATTACATTACCTTCATCATCTTTCAAAGTGAAATTCATCGTAACTACCTGATTTTCCTTTAACGCCATTTCTAGTCCTTCTTTTATATTTGATTTTGAGCTATTTAACATACAAACTTAAGAAAACAGGCCACAAATATGAAACAAATACCCCCAGAAACTGTAAAATATAGCCTATTTACATTATTTTGTTGAATCCTTTTTACCCGATATGTATCAAATAACAACCAATAAGGAAGATTATGTCAGCTACACAAATAATACTATTATTACTGGGTTTGTATATCGTTTATAGTTATGTAAGGAAATTTGCTATAAGCAGGAAAATTAATCATTACTCAGCCAGTGAAGCAAAAGAGAAAATTAAGAACCCGTCCTATATTTTGTTGGATGTACGCACAGACAAAGAAAGAAAAAGCGGATCAATTAGAGGTTCAGTTCATATTCCAATTGGACAATTAAAAAGTAAGTTGGGTGATTTAAATAAATATAAAAACAAAGAAATAATCTGCTTTTGCCGGACAGGATCCAGAAGTTTAACAGCGGCATCTATTTTATACAAAGCCGGATTTAATGCCGCCAATATGAAAGGCGGAATTGTAACGTGGAATTTTTCAAATAAAAAATAAATATAACAGGAGAACAAAATGGCAGAACATTTAAATAAAGAAACTTTTTTACAGAAAGTTTTTAATTATGAAACAAACAAAGAGTGGAAATTTGAAGGTGATTTACCTTGTGTTATAGATTTTTGGGCACCATGGTGCGGACCGTGTAAAATGGTCGGACCGATTATTGACGAACTTTCAGAAGAATATAAAGGCAAAGTAAATTTCTATAAAGTAAACACCGATGAAGAACAGGAGCTTGGTGCTGCTTTTGGAATAAAAAGCATCCCTTCTATGCTTTTTGTACCTAAAGAGGGACAGCCTAAAATGGCAGTGGGGGCTCTTCCAAAACCTTCTTTAGTTGAAGCAATAGAAAAAGAACTACTAGCAGAAGTTGCTTAAATAATTTATGATGCGGATTCTAGAATCCGCATCATTTCTTATATCTTTTCCATTGTGAGTTTTCGTCACAATCTTTATGTTAATCATAAATAATAATTGCCGTGATGAAATCATACGTTAAAATACTTCTCGTTTTTATTTTTGTGTTTTCTGTAAACACACTTGCACAAGATTTCTCTTCTCAAAAAGATTCAACTTTAAAATCAACCATTACCCTTTATAATTTATCGGGTGAAAACATATTTATTCCCGAAAATCATTCTTTTAGAATTAGTCCCCAGGGTTCTTTTCAAACTATTAATTTATCAGGTGTAAACGATCCAGCAACTGTATGGCTGAGTACACGAATGGCTATGATGAATAACGGTTTCGGCATTGAAGAAAACCCGGTAAGCATTTCGGATATGCTACACCCTTATCTAAATTTTTATATTGAAAGCAAAAACATAAGTTTACTGAGGCGGGTTTTAGGAATGGCTCAATTAGGTGCGGTGGGCTACCTGGCTTATAAACACATTAAAAAATATGGCCTGTTTCACTAAATTTAGAAAATTAATTCTTATCGTCTTTTATTAAAGAATCAACACACCCTAATTGGTTTTTATTTGAACCACCAAAGAATTAAGTTTACTAATTATGTTTAAGCAAGGTTTATTATTGCAAATGATTAGGGTGAGATCCCATAGATTCTTTTTGTTATTAATCCTGGTTTTAATTGGGGAATATATTGCCTATCCGCAGCACAAAATAATTGTTGCTACAGCAGCAAATGTGCAATATGCTATGAGCGAATTAGGGACTGAATTTACTCACGAAACAGGGATTGCTCTTTCAGTCATAATTGGTTCTTCCGGACAATTAACGGCGCAGATAAATGAAGGCGCGCCGTACGATATTTTTATTTCCGCAGATATGAAATATCCGCTTTCGCTTTATAAAAAAAATATTGCTGTTGATCCTCCGAAGGTATATGCAGAAGGCTCACTGGTTCTCTGGACTATGTTAAAGGGAATTAAACCGGACAAAAATTTAAGCATACTTCTTTCAAAAAAGATTGATAAAATTGCACTCGCAAATCCGCGTACCGCTCCTTACGGAACTGCTGCGGTCCAAACTTTAAAGAAATATGGGATTTATGATAAGTTAAAAAACAAATTTGTTTACGGTGAAAGTATTGCACCAACCAATCATTTTATTTATACAGGCGCTGCCGAAATCGGATTTACCGCAAAGTCTGTAGTACTTTCTCCAAAGATGAAGGACAAAGGCAGCTGGATAGAAATTGATCCCGGTTCGTACAAGCCTATTGAACAGGGGTGTGTTATTTTACAATACGGATATGATAATCATAAAACTGAAGTAATTAAATTTTATAAGTTTTTATTTTCCGGGAAAGCCAAAAATATTTTGACAAAGTACGGATATATTGTTAGGTAAAGGATGAATAGTTTAGCAGGAATAATTACAAAAATAAGAAGCGATGAACATTTTTCTATTGTTGAGATAGATGCAAATGGGAATACTTTCAAATCAGTAATTATTGAAACACCGGAAACTGCCCCTTTTCTCAAAACAGGTTCTTCAATTAAAGTAATGTTCAAAGAAACGGAGGTAAGCATTGGCAAAGATTTCTCAGGGATGATCAGTATGCAAAACAGAATGCCCTGCTTGATTAAAGATATTGTAAAAGGAAAACTATTGAGCAAATTAATCCTCGACTTTAATAATAAAAAAATCATTTCTATAATAACTACTGGTTCAGTCGATAGGCTTGATTTAAAGGAAAATGACGAAGTGCTGGCTCTTGTAAAAACCAATGAAATTACACTGGCTCCCTATGAATGAATTTCAACCTATAATACTTAGCCTTGAATTGGCTGCCATAACAACCTTAATATTATTTGTCGTCGCGGTACCGCTTGCATACTGGCTCGCTGAAAAGGATTTTAAATTAAAGCCTGTTGTTTCAGCACTGATAAGTATGCCTTTGGTACTTCCGCCTACCGTGCTTGGTTTCTATTTACTGGTTGCTTTTTCTCCTAATAATTTTTTCGGCAGTGCAGTAGAAAACATTTTTAATGTGAGGCTCGTGTTTTCATTCGAAGGATTAATAATTGCCTCTATAATCTACAGCTTACCATTTATGGTAAATCCAGTGCAGGCAGGATTTGAGAATCTTTCTCCATCACTTAAAGAGGCGTCTTACACATTAGGTAAATCTAAATTTCAGACATTTACAAAAGTGCTGCTTCCAAATATCAAGCCTTCTCTATTAACAGGCATAGTTTTGAGTTTTGCACACACAATTGGAGAGTTTGGAATAGTATTGATGATAGGTGGAAACATACCCGGTAAAACCAGGGTGGCCTCCCTGGCAATTTATGATGAAGTAGAGGCGATGAATTATCACAGTGCTAATTTATACGCCTTGGTTTTGTTCGTAATTACTTTTTCAATTTTATTAACAGTTTATATTTTTAACAGAAAATATTTGAAATTGGGAAGACTGTGATTGCTCTTGATCTATATAAAATATTAAAAACTTCGGACGGTGATTTACCTCTTGATATAAAACTTGATATTAAAGAGGGTGAGTTTATTACAATTGAAGGCCATTCAGGTGCGGGCAAAACTACAATACTTAAACTTATTGCCGGACTTATTAAGGGAGATAAAGGAAAAATTACTGTAGATAAAAAAGAATGGTTGAACACAGATAAAAATATTTTCCTCCCCCCGCAAAAGAGAAATGTTGGTTTTGTTTTCCAGGAATATTCTCTGTTTCCTAATATGTCCGTTTACGAAAACATTACCTTCGCGATGGAGAAAACGCACCATAAAAACCAGGTAAACGAAATAATAGATATTATGGAACTGGAAAAACTAAAAGACCGTTACCCGTTAACTCTTTCAGGTGGACAAAAACAACGTGCTGCACTCGCAAGAGCAATCGTCAGGAAACCTGATATTCTTCTTCTAGATGAGCCACTGTCAGCACTGGATATTGAAATGAGATTAAAACTTCAGGATTATATTTTAAAGGTGCACAGGTTATTAAATCTTACTACTATTCTCGTAAGCCATGATATTTCAGAAATATTTAAAATGTCTGATAGAGTTATAAGGTTAGACAAAGGAAAAATTATTGACGAAGGTATTGCGCACGATGTTTACCGGAAAAATTACATCAGTGGTAAATTCAGATTTACCGGAGATGTATTAAAAATTGAAAAAGATGAAGTTGTCTCTATTGTAAGCGTACTGATAGGCAATAATATTATTAAAGTTATCGCAGCCGGCGAAGAAGCGGATGACCTTAAGCCCGGTGATAAAGTTATGGTTGTATCAAAAGCCTTTAATCCTTTGATAATAAAATTATAGTAAATTAAATTCCTTCTGTGTTCATTAAAACAATTCTCCAGCCATCGTAAAAGTTTTTTATTTCAGAGAGTTTGTTAGTTGGTCTTGCAATCCTGAATTGCACAACCCCGCTATTGTTTGGCCATTTATTCTGATTCATATATTTATAAATTTATTTTAGATAAAATCCTGCTGCAGCGTAACCAACCCAATGTTTGAGTGAAAACGGAGCGGTAAGTCCCATATTTGTATGATAAACCGGGATAACGCCTTCTGTCCAGCTATCCGAATAACCCAGGAATTTACCAATTATTTTTTTGTCAGAAATTTCATTAACTACGTTTATCGTTGTCATCAGTCCGAAAGGAATCGGGTATCTTCCACACCACAAAGGACAAATTGTATTCACCTTTAATTCTGGCCAAAAATCCTCAGCGACTTCTCTGACTTTTCCCATATTCATTTCACCATTAAAAACTGCATTACCTATTTCTTTATCCCTATCAGTTGCCTGTTTGTGAGCTGATACATCCTCTCCATATGGCGCGTTATCAAATTCTTTACCGTAATGATTTGCATCCGTAGAAATTAAAAATAAAATATCCTTTCCTATTTCCAGTTTATTCTTTTTTATGTATTCGGTAATAATCTCCGAAAGCTGTTGGCTTATTTTTTCCATTCTTTCATAGGGCATACCGGTTACCATAATCGGGGTGATTTTTACATTGCAATTATAATACTGCAAAAACGGAACAAGGGCTTCAATTGAATGTTCAATGTTTTGAGCTTTGTCGCTCACCATCTGGTAATCCTTACTAAGTTTGTCTTTT
>Ga0209919_1000749_pt1 | contig 16058 bp, 10 predicted proteins | sample SalPon2A_C_D2_MG_FD_185721 | JGI IMG/M metagenome (GOLD analysis project Ga0209919, IMG submission 185721) | Soil microbial communities from South San Francisco under conditions of wetland restoration - Salt Pond MetaG R2A_C_D2_MG (SPAdes)... | ecosystem: Environmental > Terrestrial > Soil >... | reverse complement strand
CTTTAACCTCTTCGACATCCATGACGATGAGCCCGTCGTTCAGCAGCAGGCGAGCTCCAGGCTCGACATCGCCGACGAGTTCCTTGTATGTCAGGCCGACGCGTTCGTCATCGCCATCGTCAAGCCCCAGCGCACCGTCAATAATAAATTTCTGACCGGGTGTGAGCATTGTCTTGCCCGTCTTGAATTTACCAATACGGATTTTAGGGCCCTGCATGTCAGCCAGAATGCCGACAATAACACCGTTCTTTTTCGCCGCGGCGCGGACATTTTCTGCCCGCATGCGATGATCCTCAGGCGTGCCATGGGAAAAGTTGAGGCGGACGACATTGACGCCTACGGCGATCAACTTATCCAGGACCTCGGGTGATTCCGAAGCGGGGCCTAGAGTTGCTACAATTTTGGTTCTGCGGATTCTTTTATTCACTTAGCGGCGCGCTCCTCAAGCATTGCCACAGCTGGCAGTTTCTTGCCTTCCAGGAACTCAAGGAAAGCACCGCCACCGGTGGAAATGTAGGAAACCTTGTCTTCAATTCCGTATTTATCCACAGCAGCCAGCGTGTCGCCGCCACCAGCGATGGAAAAGCCTTCTGATTCTGCAATGGCCATGGAGATAGCCTTGGTGCCTTCTCCAAATTGATCGAACTCGAATACGCCGACAGGGCCGTTCCATACGATCGTGCCTGCATTTTTGATGATGTCAGCCAGCACCGCTGCGGAATCCGGCCCGATATCAAAGATCATATCGTCGTCGAGTACTGCATCTGCTGCCTTCAGGGTCGCTTCGGCATCAGGGGCAAACTTCTTGGCACAAACCACATCGGTAGGAACAGGAATGCTGCCACCACGCGATTCCGCATCAGCAGTCAGCTTTTTGCAGGTATCAATCAGGTCGGCTTCATAAAGCGATTTGCCGACAGGATAACCGGCCGCCGCAATAAAGGTGTTGGCGATACCGCCGCCCACAACCAGCTGATCCACAACCTTGGAGAGTGATTCCAGCACGGTGAGCTTGGTGGATACCTTGGAGCCGCCGACGATGGCAACCATCGGCCGTTTCGGGTTATGCAGGGCCTTGCCGAGAGCTTCCAGTTCCGCAGCCAGCAGAGGGCCGGCACATGCGACAGGAGCAAACTTGCCTGCGCCATGGGTGGATGCCTGGGCGCGGTGCGCAGTGCCGAAAGCGTCCATCACATAGATGTCACACAGGGCGGCATATTTTTTGGAAAGGCCTTCGTCATTCTTGCCTTCACCCTTGTTAAAACGCACGTTATCCAGCAGGACGACTTCGCCGTCTGCCACTTCAAAGCCGCCATCGAGATAATCACGGATCAGGCGAACTGGTTTGCCAAGCAGGGTTGAAAGGTGGTCGGCAACAGGCTGGAGGGAGTTTTCTTCACTGAACTCACCTTCGGTAGGGCGTCCAACATGTGACATCAGCATTACCTTGGCACCGGCATTGGCGGCATGCGTAATCGTCGGCATGCTGGCGCGGATACGCGCATCGGAAGTTACCTTTCCATCTTTAATAGGCACATTTAGGTCTTCGCGGATCAGTACGCGTTTGCCAGCCAGATCAAGGTCGGTCATTTTGATTACGGACATGTTTCTCTCCTGTTGAATGTTGAGCGCACCCTTGCCCAAGAATAAGGCAGGGGTGTGACACTGGAATTTACGGCAACGTTTTCACGTTTGTCGCTGCCAGCTTGAGGCTAAGCTGGCAATGACAAACGTGGGAGCCGAAGCCCCCACGCTGTAGATTTTACTTAGCGATATGGCGAACCAGGTTCATCATGTTGCAGGTATAACCGTACTCGTTGTCGTACCATGCAACCAGTTTCACAAAGGTGCCATCCAGGGCAATGCCAGCACCTGCATCAAAGATGGAGGAGTTGCTGATGCCGCGGAAGTCGGTTGAGACAACCTTTTCATCGGTGTAACCGAGGGTTCCCTTCAGTTCGCCCTCTGATGCGGCCTTCATGGCAGCGCAGATGTCTTCATAGCTAGCCGAAGTCTCAAGCTCGCATGTCAGATCAACCACGGAGACATCGGAGGTTGGAACGCGGAAAGCCATACCGGTCAGTTTTCCGTTCAACTCAGGCAGAACAACGCCCACAGCCTTTGCAGCACCGGTAGAGGATGGAATGATGTTTTCCAGGATGCCTCGGCCACCGCGCCAGTCCTTGTTGGACGGGCCATCCACAGTCTTCTGGGTTGCTGTTGCGGCATGAACGGTGGTCATCAGGCCACGCTTGATGCCGAACTTGTCGTTCACGACCTTGGCCATTGGTGCCAGGCAGTTGGTGGTGCATGAAGCAGCCGATACGATCGTCTGGCCAGCGTACGTGTTGTGATTCACGCCGTATACGAACATCGGGGTCTTGTCCTTCGCCGGAGCAGACTGGACAACTTTCTTTGCACCCGCATCAATATGCTTTTGGCAGGTCTCGGTGGTCAGGAAGAAACCGGTGCAATCGATAACGATTTCAGCGCCAACTTCATCCCACTTCAGGTTAGCTGGATCACGCTCGGCAGTCAGACGAATCTTATTGCCATTGACGACAAGATTGCCACCGTCGACTGCAACATCACCCTTAAAACGACCATGCACAGAATCGTATTTCAGCATGTACTCAAGATAGTCGGGTTCCAGCAGATCGTTGATGCCGACTACCTCCATATCCGTGAAGTCTTTGGCGATTGCGCGAAACACCATGCGGCCGATACGACCGAATCCATTGATACCAACCTTAATAGTCATCTTGTTCTCCTCTCTCTTTGTATTATTTTATTTCAGGCTACTTCTTTAACGGCAGCTACAACGGCTTCAGTTGTAATACCGAACAGTTTAAACAGTTCACCGGCAGGAGCCGATTCGCCGAATGTATCCATGCCAACCACTTTGCCATTCAGGCCAACGTATTTGGCCCAGAAACCGGTGACACCGGCTTCAACTGCAACGCGCGCAGTTACAGACGACGGCAGTACTGATTCCTTATACGCCGCATCCTGCTTGTCGAAGGCGTTGGTTGATGGCATGGAAACAACACGAATCTTCTTGTCGCTCAGCTTGGCAGCAGCTTCCATGGCCAGAGAAACCTCGGAGCCGGTTGCAATGATGATGGCATCCGGTGCGCCGGCACAGTCTTTCAGGATGTAGCCGCCACGTTCGATCTGTTTGATCTGATCAGCAGTACGGGTCTGATGCGGCAGGTTCTGGCGTGAGAAGATCAGCGAGCTTGGCCCGGTCTTATTCATGATCGCAACCTTCCAGGAGACAGCGGATTCAACAGCATCGCAAGGGCGCCATACATCCATGTTCGGGATCATGCGCAGGGTTGCAGTCTGCTCTACCGGCTGATGGGTCGGGCCATCTTCACCCAGACCGATAGAGTCATGCGTGAACACTTCGATATGACGGACCTTCATCAGGGCTGCCATGCGCAGTGCGTTACGCGCATACTCGGAGAACATCAGGAATGTCGCTCCATAAGGCACAAAACCACCGTGCAGGGCGATGCCATTGATCATGGCTGCCATGCCGAACTCACGAACGCCGTAGTTTACATAGTTACCAGCGGGATCCTTGATCACCGGCTTCGCAGCGGACCACAGGGTCAGGTTGGAGCCAGCCAGATCGGCAGAGCCACCCAGGAATTCAGGGGTGATTTTGGCCAGTCCCTCAATCGTATTCTGGGACGCCTTGCGTGAAGCGATGGTTTCGCCCTTGGCAGCCACTTCAGCGATAAATGCGTCAGCGCCGGCTTCCCAATCAGCAGCCAGTTCGCCATTGATGCGACGCTCAAACTCAGCCGCCTCTTTCGGATGTGCCTTGCGGTATGCAGCAAAGCGAACATTCCAGTCGCTCTCGGCATCAGCGCCATCCTTCTTGGCATCCCAGCCGGCGTATACGTCTGCAGGGATTTCGAACGGAGCGTATTCCCAGCCCAGTTCTTTACGAACCAGCGCACATTCTTCATCGCCGAGTGCTGCGCCATGGCAGTCATGTGAGCCTGCCTTGTTCGGTGAACCATAGCCAATAATGGTCTTGCAGCAGATCATGGTTGGCTTGTTTGTTTCGGCACGGGCGGCTTCAATCGCTTTCTTGATCTCGACTGCATCGTGACCATCCACATTGCGAATAACCTGCCAGCCGTAGGCTTCAAATCGGCCCGGGGTGTCATCTGTGAACCAGCCTTCAACATGTCCGTCAATGGAGATGCCGTTGTCATCCCAGAACGCAATCAGCTTGCCAAGACCCAGTGTGCCAGCCAGCGAGCACGCTTCGTGTGAAATGCCTTCCATCAGGCAGCCGTCGCCGAGGAAAACGTAGGTGTTGTGATCCACGATCGTATGGCCTGGTTTGTTGAACTGGGCAGCCAGTGTCTTTTCAGCCAGCGCCATGCCAACACCATTAGTGATACCCTGGCCCAGTGGGCCGGTAGTGGTCTCAACACCTGGGGCATAGCCATATTCAGGGTGACCGGGCGTGCGAGAGTGCAGCTGGCGGAACTGCTTGATCTCGTCCATCGGCAGATCGTAACCGGTCAGGTGCAGCAGGGAGTAGATCAGCATGGAACCATGGCCATTGGACAGGATGAAACGGTCGCGATCAGCCCATTTCGGGTTGGTCGGGTTGTGCTTCATGTAGTCGTTCCAAAGGACTTCGGCAATATCTGCCATGCCCATCGGCGCGCCCGGGTGGCCAGAATTTGCTTTCTGAACTGCGTCCATGGAGAGCGCCCGGATTGCATTGGCCAAGTGTCTGCGTTTGTTGCTCATGAATTACCCCTTATTCTATATTATATTATTCTTTTTTGCGTATTGGTTAAACGTGAAGTGTGGTCTGCACATGGCGGATATTGCCGATGCCGCCATCGAGTACGACAGTATCAGTCGTCATGAACTTGCCGTAGGTGTCAGTGCCGGTTTTGACGTGGCGCACATAGGCGCCGGAAGTCAGGCCCGTGGCAATGAACAGGCAGTCGTCGGAGGTGACCAGTTCATCACGGGAAATGATGCGCTTGGTATCAATGCCTTCTTTCTTGCATAGCTCAATTTCAAAGTCTTTCTGCGGCGCCATGCGACCGAACATTTCAGCGCCCATGGCACGTGCCGCGCATGCAGTTACGATGCCTTCCGGGGTGCCGCCGATGCCAAAAAGCGCATCAGAGCCCATATTGAGGACAGCCTGAATGGCGCCGTTCACATCGCCATCCGTAGCCAGACGAATTTTGGCACCTGTGGCATATACTTCCTTCATGATCTGCTGGTGGCGCGGCTTATCCAGAATGAAAATCTTGAGTTCACGGATATCCTTGCCCATGGCCTTGGCCAGCTGGTTCAGGCGATCAGCAACAGGAGCCTCGGGATCAATCTTGCCGCGTGCGGCTTTCGGGTAAACCTGTTTGTCCATATAGAAGCATGAGCCGGGGCGATACATGGTGCCCGCGGGAGCAGCGGCCAATGTTACGATAGAGCCGGGCATGTCCTTGGCAAAGAGGTTGGTACCCTCAATCGGATCCACGGCGATGTCGACACCGATGCCTTCACCTGTGCCGACAGGCTCGTCGTCGTATAGCGCCGGGGCCTCATCCTTGGCGCCTTCACCAATTACAATCACACCCTTCATCTTGACCTGATTGATACGTTCACGCATCGCATCGACGGCAAGTCCGTCGCCTTCATCCTTCTGGCCTGAACCGACAAACGGCGCACACGCGCGGGCGGCTGCCTCGCAGACTTCTACCAGATCAATTTTCAGGTTGCTGACTTTCCCCATGCGCTTTTCCCCTCCGGAAATTTCGTTGGTGTTTTTTTGAGGCGGCAGCCTACATCATTGATGTGTAAATGGCGAGTTGAAAAAAAATAATGGAAAACAACCGCATTCAAATTTCATGCATGCAGATGCGCCTGAAGCCTCTTCCTTATCTGTTCATTGCAGCCTGCCAATATCGGGGATTCGAGAGTCTTGCATGGAAACAGGGGTAGGGCTGAGAAATCCCCAACCATACAGCCTGCCTCACTTGCAATCAGGCTCCCGGCAGCGAAATCCCATATTTTTTCTCCGCCATGCACAATAAAATGTCCGCGTCCCGCAGCAAGCCAGGCCCATTCCAGCGCACATGTCCCAATGTTGCGCTGGCTACGGTAAAGGCCTGGCAAAAGCATGCTCAGCTTGTCCTGTTTCGACAGCCTTTTAAAATCTATGTAGCCGGAAGCAAAAGCCAGCCCGGTTTCAGTCGAAGCGCGTATGCGTGCGCCGTTCAGATGCGCTCCATGGTTAAGTCTGGCGGTGAACGTCTCACCCCTGATCGGGTCATGGATGCAGGCCAGAACAGGTAGCCCGCTCTCGATCAGGGCGAGTGATGTGCCGAATACCGGGATGCCGGCAACAAAATTAGTTGTGCCGTCCAGCGGATCAAGGCACCAGAACCTTCCGTCGCTCTGCGTCAGGCAGAGGAGCTGTTCACTGTTGTCCATCTCCTCGCCCAGGAATGCAACGGATGCATCCATCTCGGCAAGCCTCTTTTTAATAAAGGCCTGACAGGCCGTATCGGTTTCAGTGACGATGGAGCCGTCGCGCTTTGTATCGGAGACCATGCTTTGCTGAAACGCCGGCAGGATGATGTTCATTCCGGCAGTTTCGATGATGGATACAATATCGGCTAACAGATCATCGTGGTCCGGGCTTGTCTGGCGTTGGCGTCGCTTGCTCATATGCAGGGGGATACTAGCGGATTTTTCAGTGGATGCGATGTCGATTCATTATCGCTATCATGCTGCCACATCAAGGGTTTTGATATCAACTTCAACAGGAGATGCTTTATGGCGTTAAAAGGCAAAATGGTGATCGGACAGTCAGGCGGGCCGACGACAGTGATCAATCAGTCACTGGTAGGCGCGGTGCTGGCGGCAAGAAAGCATGCGGATATTACAGGTATTCTGGGCGCGCATCATGGGATAGCCGGCATCATGAATGAGGATTTTATCGACCTGACAAAGCAAAGCGTGGAGGAGCTGGAATGCCTCGCCAACACACCGGCTGCGGGACTGGGTTCGGTGCGCCTGAAGCCCGGCAAGGCTGAATGCGAGCGCGTGTTTGAGGCATTCAGGAAGCATGATGTGCGTTATTTCTTCTACATTGGAGGCAACGACTCTGCTGAAACCGCCCATATCATTTCTGAAATGGCGAAGGATGCAAATTATGATTTCTGCACCGTTCATCTGCCTAAAACGATTGATAACGACCTTAGGGTGACCGATCACTGTCCCGGATATGCTTCTGCCGCACGCTTTGTTGCCCTGGCGTTCATGGGGGACGATCGTGACAACGCTGCACTCGCCGGCGTCAAAATCAATGTCGTGATGGGGCGGCATGCTGGCTTCCTGACGGCGGCGTCAGCTCTTGCCCGTCAGGATGAAGGCGATGGCCCGCATCTTATCTATTTGCCCGAGCGTACATTTGATGTTGCCCGCTTTCAGGCAGACGTGAAGCGTGTCATGGATAAATATGGACGCTGCGTCGTGGCTGTATCCGAGGGCGTCTCTGACGCTGCTGGCAACCCGATCGCATCGTCCGGCGAGCGCGATTCGCACGGCAATGTGCAGCTGTCAGGCACCGGCGCGCTGGGAGATTTTCTTTCCGCCAGGGTCAAGGAAGCCTATGCCGGTGAAACAGTGCGTGTGCGGGCCGATACATTCGGATATCTGCAGCGCAGTTTTCCGACCATCGTTTCGGCAATCGATGCGAAAGAGGCTCGTGAATCAGGGGCATTCGGTGTTGAGTATGCGGTGAAAAGTGGAGAGAACGGTTCAGTTGCCATTCGCAGGTTGTCCAATGAGCCTTATGCCAGCGATTATTTCATGACGCCGCTGTCAAGCGTGGCCAGAGAGGCTACGGAAATGAAAGATGAGTATATCCATGCCGATGGCAATGATGTCACCGAGGCATGGCTTGATTATCTGCGTCCGCTGGTTGGGCCGCTCCCGCGCATGGGCAAGCTGTTCTAGGCTGACGCAAACTCAAGGGTCGGCAACAGCATATGGGCTGCCGGTTCCGATGTCATGGAGAAATGCATAAGTGTTTGAAATAAAAGAGTTATGATGTCTGGCAGGTCCATGCTGTCTGTCATTCACTTTTCTGCCCTTGATTTGACTTGCCACCCATGCATGGACAGGGTGCGCGGCAAAAAAACTAGCTTAACCCAAGGTGTTTTTTATGTCTAAAGCAACAAAAAGTTTAACGGATGCGCCACGGCTGGATAAAACAGCTGATGGTCTGGTCAACGGTATTCAACGCCATTTTTTGCGTACGCTTGGTCAGCATACAACGAGCATTGCGGGTCATTATAAATATCAGGCTCTGGCATACACGATTCGCGATCACTTGATGCAGGGCTGGAAGGACACCAAGGATGCTTATGAGGAAAAAAGAGCGAGGCGTGCTTATTACCTGTCGCTTGAATTCCTGATGGGGCGCTCCCTTGGCAATGCCATTCTCAATCTCGGGCTGGATGCCGAGACAGAAAATGCCATGCATCAACTCAGTCTGGATTATGAAGAAAAAATTGAAATGGAGCGCGATGCCGGGCTCGGAAACGGCGGTCTTGGCCGTCTGGCCGCATGCTTTGTCGATAGCTGTGCGACCTTGCAGTTGCCGGTGATGGGTTATGGTATCCGTTATGAATACGGCATGTTCCGCCAGCTGATTCAGGACGGCCATCAGGTGGAAGAGCCGGATCACTGGTTGAACTATGGTAACGTCTGGGAAATCAACAGGCCGGAATATACCCAGCACATTCATTTTGGCGGGCATACTGAAAGCTATGTCGATGATCAGGGTGTGAAGCGATGCCGCTGGATCAACACTCAGGATGTACTTGCCATTCCCTATGATACACCGATTCCCGGATTCAAGAACAATACGGTCAATACATTGCGTCTGTGGAAATCAGCGGCTACCGATGAGTTCAATCTGGGCGAATTCAATGCCGGCGACTATACCGAGGCAGTATCCGCCAAAAACCATGCCGAAGATATTTCGATGGTGCTGTACCCGAATGATGCCAGTGAAAATGGCAAGGAACTTCGACTGCGCCAGCAGTATTTTCTTGCTTCAGCCAGCATCAAGGATGTACTCCGCCAGTGGATTGATGCGAATGGCAAGGATTTCAGTAAATTCGCCGACAATAACGTATTCCAGCTGAATGATACGCACCCGACGGTTTCAGTGGCCGAGTTGATGCGCATCCTGTTGGATGATTATCGTCTGAACTGGGATGAGGCATGGGCCATAACAAGCCGCACCATGGCCTATACGAATCACACGCTGTTGCCTGAAGCGCTGGAGCGCTGGCCCGTGTATCTGTTCGGTCGTCTGCTGCCCCGTTTGCTCGAAATCATTTATGAAATCAATGGTCGTTTCATGATTGAAGTGGCCCGCAAATGGCCAGGCGATGCAGGTCGCTTGCGCCGCATGTCGATTATTGAAGAAGGTCCGGTGCAGCAGGTGCGCATGGCCTACCTTGCCCTGGTTGGCTGTTTCTCGGTAAATGGTGTGGCACAATTGCACTCGGATTTGTTGCGCAAAGGCCTTTTTGCCGATTTCTACGAAATGTGGCCGGAAAAATTCAACAACAAGACCAATGGCGTCACCCAGCGTCGCTGGATGGCATGGTGCAACAAGCCCATGTCCGCACTGATTTCCGCCAATATCGGGGATGGCTGGATCACCGATCTTGAGCAATTGAAGAAGCTCGCGCCGCTGGCTGATGATGCAGGCTTCCGCAGCAAGTGGGCTGAATGTAAGCATCAGAACAAGGAACGGCTTGCAGCGGCGGTCGAAAAGGAATGCGGCGTTGTTTTTAATCCCGATGCAATGTTCGACATTCAGGTCAAGCGCATCCACGAATACAAGCGCCAGTTGCTGAACGTGCTGCATGTGATTCATCTGTATGATCGCATCAAACGTGGCGACACCACGAACTGGACGCCGCGTTGCGTTCTGTTTGGAGGCAAGGCCGCACCGGGCTATTACATGGCCAAACAGATTATCAAACTGATCAATAATGTTGCCGACATGGTCAACAACGATCCGGATGTGGGTGATAAGCTCAAGGTCGTGTTCTTCCCGAATTACCGTGTATCTGCAATGGAAGTGATTTGTCCTGCCGCCGATTTGTCCGAACAGATTTCAACTGCAGGCAAGGAAGCCTCTGGCACAGGAAACATGAAGTTCATGATGAATGGTGCGCTCACGATCGGTACGCTGGATGGTGCCAATATCGAGATTCGTGAAGAGGTCGGGGATGAGAACTTCTTCCTTTTTGGCCTCACTGCCGAGGAAGTGGAAAACACAAGGGGATCATATAACCCGAGCGCCATCATCAACGGGGATGAAGACCTCAAGCGTGTAATGGATCTTCTTGAGAGCGGGCACTTCAATCAGTGCGAACCGGGCCTGTTTACTTCCATTTCGGGTGCCATTCGCAGCGGTACCGATCCCTGGCTGGTTGCTGCCGATTTCCGGTCCTATGTCGAAGCCCAGAAGAATGCGGCCATGGCATTTCAGGATAAGGAAAAGTGGCTGCGCATGAGTATTCTCAATACCGCCTACAGCGGCAAGTTTTCCACAGACCGGACCATGCAGGATTATAACCGGGATATCTGGAGGCTTTCGCCTATTGCACCCAAGAATAAAACCTGACACTCATCTCTGGGAAAAGAAGCAGGGTCGGTTCTCCGATCCTGCTTTTTTATGCGGCCCTTATGGGTGAAGGCGATGCAAAATTTCTGGTGTGGATTCACGCTCCCTGGGTCGGACTTCCTTTTACGCCTGCAATGGTCGCTGCACCCAGCAGGCCGCCCCGATCATCCAGAGTCGAGCACAATACCCGAATCTTGTTTTTCAGTGGTGGGATAAGGTTCTCATTCAGTTGCTCCATCAATGGGGTATAAAGGATGTCCCAAGCGCCGGTAAGCCCGCCGCTGATGGTAACTGTTTCGATGTCGAACAGTTTAATTGCCTCAGCAAGTGCCTGGCCAAGATAAGATCCGGCCTCCTGCAGTACGGATATTGCTGCAGCATCCCCTTTGCAGGCGGCTTTATGAATGGATCTGGAATCGGTGACGATGCTCGTGTGAATTGCATACTGTTCAGCAACAGCGTTGGCTGATGCGTAGGGTTCCACACAACCTTTACCACCGCAGCCGCATGCACGGGCCTCAGCTGAGCGAACAATACGCAGGTGACCGAATTCCATGGCCATGCCGTGCTCGCCTGTATATGCCTCCCGATTCAGGATCAAACCACCACCGACCCCGGTTCCAAGGGTTACGTGCAATAGATTTTCGGATCCCATGCCGGCGCCGAAGCGCTGTTCACCGATGGCGGCACACAGGGCATCATTCTGGGCTGAGACCTTGATGCCCAACTGATTTCCAAGCTCTTCGGCCAGCGCAAAATCATGCAGTTGCGGCAGATTCGGAGAGCTGGCAAGGATGCCGGAGTTGCCAATAAAAAAGCCGGGGAAGCCGATACCCATGGCATCGACATCAGCCCCGTCCAGCAGTGGCCGACAGGCCGAACACAGGGTTTCGAGAATGTGTGCCCTGGCAGATTCAGGGTTGTCGTGCCGGGAACGGCTGAGGGCTGTCTGTACCCGAACCTCTTCAGCAATGCTTCCATCTGCCAGAACCCTGGCCAGTCTGATGTTGGTCCCGCCGATATCAGCGGCAAGCACCTCGGGATGATTGTTCATTGGCTCAGAAGATTCTGATACAGCGTTGCATAGGTTGCAGCCGATGCCTCCCAGGAAGAGTTCCGTTTCAGGGCGCGGTTGCGCATCTTGGACCACGTTGTCGGGGTGCGGTAAACCGAAACCGCTTGCTCAAGAGCCTTGTCGAAAGCTGCTGGAGTGGCATCGGCAAAATGAAACCCTGTTGATTTCGTTTTTTCTCTATTGTGATCGATAACGGTATCGATAAGTCCGCCAGTAGCGCGAACGACAGGTATGGTTCCATAACGCATGGCCATCAACTGTCCAAGGCCACAGGGTTCGAAGCGTGAAGGCATTAGGAAGATGTCGCCACCGGCATATATCTGCCGGGCAAGGGATTCACTAAAGCCACGATGGAAAAACATCTGCCTGGAATTGCCTGCAGCCAGCATTTGCAGTGCCTGCTCGCTATGCGCGTCCCCGGAACCCAGAATGGCAAGCTGATAACCGCGTTCTAGCCAGCTATTGGCATTAGCCAGCAGCAAATCGATGCCCTTCTGGTCAGCAAGGCGCGATATCAGGGTTAGCAGAGGAATATCGGCCGAGGCTTCGAGCCCGCATTGTTCCTGCAATGCCTGTTTGCATTTCTTTTTCCCGGCAATTTTTCCAGCTCCAAAATTGGCGGCAATGTTGATGTCGGTCAACGGATCCCAGTTATCGATATCCAGCCCGTTTACAATACCAGTCAGACGGTCGGCGTGGTTGTGCAGAAAGGTATCAAGGTGGCAGCCGTATTCAGGCGTCATGATTTCCTTGGCATAGGAAGGGCTGACTGTTGTGATGGCATCGGCAGATTCGATGCCACCTTTCATGCAGTTGATCTGATGATGAAATTCGTAGCCGTCAAGATGATAATAATGGCTTGGAATTCCCAGTCTATGAATCCAGCTGGACGGAAATACGCCCTGATAGGCCAGATTGTGGATGGTGTAGACGGTTTTGGCATTGGCAATCGTGGGGTGGTGCTGGTACTGCGTTTTCAGCAAAAGTGGAATCATGCCTGTCTGCCAATCGTGGCAATGCAGGATGTCAACCGGATTTCCCAACTGGGCCGCCACTTCCAGAGCTACACGGTCAAACAGCAAGAACCTGAGAAGGTTGTCTTCATAGGCTCCACCTGGTGGGCCATACAGGCCATCGCGATCATACAGGTCATCCTGTTCAACGAGAATGAAACGCAGATCATCGACCACTGCCTCATGCAGTGGACATATGCGCTGGGTATTGTCCGCCCACATTTCCACCGATTTCTTTAACGGTGTGCTCTGAATGTTATTGGCAAAAAGGTGTCTGCGGTAAAACGGCAGGATGACCGTGACCTGGTGGCCTATGTGCTGAAGCGCGTGGGGAAGTGAGCCGGCCACATCTGCCAGACCACCTGTTTTAGCTAGCGGGCTCGCTTCGGATGCAATGAATACGATATTCAGTTTGCCCATGTTCCCTCCGTTCAGTACACGTTCCGTATGCTAACAGAAGCATGGCTCTTACAGAACCTTTGCCCCCCCTCTGTAAAGAGGCTCCGCTGATTGGATTTGTCTTTTGTAAACATTCTGCGCTAAGATGCTGTCATGTCCAAGCTTATCGTGCGCTCTGCCAGCGGTGAACATGTGTATACAATTGACGGGGATGTGGGGATAGGCCGACATCCGAAGTGCGCCATTTGCCTGCATGATCCGATGATTTCCAAGCGCCATGCCATGGTGCGGCAGGTAGGCGAGGACTTTGTCTTCGATGACATGGACAGCTCGAACGGTTCCTTTATTGATGGCGTAAGAGTCCGAAGTCATAAGCTCAAGGATGGTGACCAGATTACCATGGGCAAGGTGACGATTACATTTCAGGCTGCAACCGAGGCTGAAAAACTCTCCCAAAGGGTGAATATTTCCAATATCTCCCATATTTCACAGGTGCAGGACAGAATTCAGGTGTCCAGCATGGAGAAATTCATGCCAGAGGGCACGGTGGAGGATATTGCAGTACTGCGTGGCGATTATGAAAAGCTGCGTCTGGGTAATGAATTGATGCAATACATCGGTCTGGAACGTGATCTGTCCGCGGCGCTCGAAAAAATCTGCTCGGAGCTGGTGCGTATCTTTAAGGCCGATCGCTGTGTGGTGATGCTGGAGGAAAGTTCAACCGACGCGCTGGTGCCCCAGGCAATGTCTACAGCTGCCGGGAAGGATGAGTCAGTCCGGGTATCGGAGTCCGTGCTCAAAGAGGTGCGCGAGACCCGCTCGGCGGTCCTGCTTTCCGATACCAGTATGGATGATCGTTTTTCGCAGGCTTCGTCGCTGATCCTGCAGGGCATTCATTCGGTGATGTGTGCGCCGATCCTTCATGCCGGCGAATTTCTTGGCGTCGTACATCTGGACAGCCAGCGCACGCACGCCAGCTTCAGCCGCAAGGATCTGCAATTGCTTACCGGCATTGTTCGCTATGTAGCCATGACCGTCAGCAACACAAACCTTGTGCATCTGATCGAGGAAGAGGCTGCTGCAAAAGCCCAGTTCGAACGTCTTCTTTCTCCCAGTGTCGTGGAACAGGTGATGAGCGGCAAGGTTAAGCTCGATAAGGGCGGTGAACTTCGCAATGTAACGATTCTCTTTGCCGATATCCGTGGATTTACCAGAATGAGCCAGCTTTCGTCAGCAACCACTATTGTGGGCATGCTGAATCAGTATTTCGAGGTCATTGTGGATGTCGTGTTCAAGTATGACGGCACAGTGGATAAATATATCGGCGATGAAATCATGGTGTTGTTCGGAGCGCCTGTGGCTGTGGATAGACCTGCTGACAAGGCTGTTGCCTGTGCATTGGAAATGCAGGCATCCATGGAGATGTTTAATGCCGAACGCGAACGAAACGGCGAGGAGCCCATCAAGATCGGTATCGGAATCAATACGGGTGAGGTTGTGGTTGGTTCGATGGGGTCATCGAAAACCATGCAATACACATGCATTGGTGATGCTGTGAATGTGGCATCGCGATTGACCGGGATGGCCGGCCCTGGTGACGTGATGGTCAGTGAAACCACCTTGAATATGCTACATTCAAAAGCGGAATACGAAACGTTGGAGCCGGTGCAGTTAAAAGGGCTTGAAGGCAAGCTGGACATTTACAACATCAAGGAACTGCTGCCAAGCACGCAGGAAATGCTTTTAAATCAGGAATAAGCAATAGATAAATCGGGGGAGGGAGCGTGTCTGACCTGACACAAACTACAAGCTGGAAAGAGCTGCAGAAACACGCAGAAGATATGAAAAAGCGCCATATGCGCGATCTGTTTGCCGAGGATGCTGATCGGTTCAATCGATTCTCCTTGCAGTTTAAGGATATCCTCGTCGATTATTCAAAAAACCTGATGACCGATGAAACCAGGGCCAAGCTGATGGGACTGGCCCGGGAACGGGATGTTCCCGGCTGGATCGAGCACATGTTCGACGGAGATAAAATCAATAACACCGAACATCGTGCCGTGCTGCATACGGCATTGCGAAACCGCTCAGGCAAGCCGGTAAAGGTTGATGGCCATGATGTGATGCCCGATGTGAATCAGGTGCTGGCCCAGATGCGAAAATTTGTCGATGCGGTACGCAACGGAGAGTGGCTTGGCAGCACTGGCAAACCGATTACCGATATCGTCAATATCGGCATCGGTGGCTCCGATCTCGGTCCGGTGATGGTGACCGAGGCTTTGAAACCGTACGGCCGGGAATGCGGCCTGCATGTGCATTTCGTGTCCAATGTCGATGGCACGCATATCGTCGAAACACTTCGCAATCTGCATCGTGAAACAACGCTGTTTGTGATTGTATCCAAGACCTTCACCACCCAGGAAACACTTGCCAATGCCAAAACAGCGCGCGACTGGTTCCTTACCCGTGGCGGTACTAAGCAGGCAGTTGCTAAGCATTTCGTGGCTGTTTCGACGAATGCCAAAGCGGTCGGAAATTTCGGCATTGATATAGCTAATATGTTTGAATTCTGGGATTGGGTCGGCGGCCGTTATTCGCTGTGGAGTGCTGTTGGGCTTTCCATCGCACTGTATCTTGGCATGGATAATTTCGAAGAACTGCTCACCGGCGCTTACGAAATGGATGAGCATTTCCATAAAACTCCGTTGGAGGAGAATATCCCGGTGGTGCTGGGGATGCTTGGCGTATGGTACAATAATTTCTTTGATGCGGATTCGCATGCGCTGCTGCCATATGACCAGTATATGCATCGTTTTCCTGCCTATTTCCAGCAGGGGGATATGGAAAGTAACGGCAAGCGGGT
>Ga0209919_1000748_pt1 | contig 16062 bp, 16 predicted proteins | sample SalPon2A_C_D2_MG_FD_185721 | JGI IMG/M metagenome (GOLD analysis project Ga0209919, IMG submission 185721) | Soil microbial communities from South San Francisco under conditions of wetland restoration - Salt Pond MetaG R2A_C_D2_MG (SPAdes)... | ecosystem: Environmental > Terrestrial > Soil >... | reverse complement strand
GAAGCGTCCAGTTCTGGGATGGCCGAGCTGCGAGCCTTGAAGAACAGGCAAAGGGACCTCCGACAAATCCCATTGAAATGGGAATGCCGAATGCAGAAGCCATTGTGGAGCGAATCCGGGCTATTCCGGGGTACCGCCAGCAGTTTGCAAGTGTGTTTGGCGGTAGCCAGCCGGTAACTTTTGATCATATTGCCCAGGCTATTGCCAGTTTTGAGCGGACGCTGATTACGCCTGGCAGCCCTTACGATCGCTATATGGCGGGGGACAAGAATGCACTGAGTCCGGCGGCGCTGCGCGGCCTTAAGCTGATGGATTCAGCGGGCTGCTCCAGTTGCCACAGCGGCCCGCTGTTTAATGGACCCGAGCAGCCGATGGGGACCGGATTCTATATGAAATTTCCGTTGAATCCTGACAAGACGTATGTAAAGAAGTACAACCTGCTTGCAGATGCTGGCCGCTTCGAAGCCACCCATCAGGATGGAGACCGCCACATGTTTGTCGTGCAGTCTCTCCGAAATGTCGAAGTGACAGCGCCCTACTTCCACAACGGGTCGGTGAAGACACTCGGTGACGCGGTCAGGGTAATGGCGCAGACGCAACTGGACAAAACGCTTAACGCGAGCCAGGTGCAGGATATTGTGGCATTCCTCGACAGCCTGACTGGTGAATTTCCTCACCTCACGCTGCCACGTTTGCCAGAGACACCAAACACCACTCTGCTCGAAAAGTGAGCAGCGATCGCAGGCAGAAGATTATCGTGCTTCATGGGACCGTGCGTTTAGAGTTCAGCCGGGAAGGCTTGATTAACCAATCTTCCTCATGACGCGCGGTGTAAGCCACCAGACGAGCTTCCCTGGAGGATGGGGCGGGAATTTGTCGAAGTCGATCCTGCAACATCCTCCTTTCTTAAACTGGAAGTTGGCCCGAGCGTTGCCAATGAGCTTTGCAACGCCCTCGCTGAGGTCCGGCTCATGGCCTACCACCAGAACGCTGCGAAGACCAGCGCGTTTGCCCAGGGACGTCAGTAATGCCTGCAACGAGCCACCCGGCCGCAGGAAATCCGAGGACTCTACTTTGACGCCGGGAGCAAACACTTCGGTGACGATAGCGGCTGTTTCCGAGGCCCTGATCAGCGGGCTGCTGATGATACTGTCCACACGGACCCCGAGGCGAAACAGCCCCCTTGCGATTGCCTTCAACTTCTTTTTCCCTTCGGGCGTGAGCGGGCGCCTGGCATCGTCAGGAAAATTCGGATCGCCCCTCGCAACCGCAATTCCGTGTCGCATCACGTAAAGTTGATAGCCCTGTGAGTCTTTGCTTACGGGGGTTTGGTTGGGTGCAGGCATGTTTACCTTCTCGGACAACAATAGATTGAGTTCTCGATCGCTGTATCAGGACGCCGAGCTTTTGACCTTAACGGGCCAAAGCCGTTCAAACTCCCGTTCGTAGGCAAGAACAAGGTTCGGATCCCTGAGAACCAGCATATGATCAAAATTCCGCTCTTCGGAATCAATGGTCCAATTATAGCTTCCGGTCAGAACGATGTGACGGTCAAGAACCGCAAATTTATGGTGCAACTTGGAACCTTTTTCTTTCCGTCCGTAAATTGCCTGAAAGGGAAGAGAGTTCGCAGCGAGAATTTTTTGAGTGATTGCGGTTTCCTGATATTTGTTTCGGTCAACCAGAAGCCGGACGCGAAGCCCACGGTCCTGTGCGTTCGCCAAGGCTCGTGCCAGTTGCGGATTGGTAATCCGGTACAATGCCGCATCCACGCTGACACGCGTTTCCCGCAGCAGGCGTTCGATTGTTCGGGCGATGGAGCCCTGGGAAGTGAAAAGCGTCTGATTGCCTGACTCGGCCATAGGTGTCTATTGTATTTTGTGTGCCGTACCAGATTCAAGGAGAGCTGCTGAGCCTCGTCCCGTGGATCTGCCTTCGTCCGGCAAATGCCAACCTCTTAGCTCTTATTGTAACGAAGGAGATAGAAGCAGCGCGTTTCGCCGGAGCGCTGACTTTTGGTGAGAAAGCCGGTGACAGAATAGCCTTTCGAAAGGTAATTCAAAAAAATCTCGCGTGTTTGACGCCGCCAGCGCCTGGCGAGCGGCAAGGCCTCTGCTCGCATCAGGTCCGTATTGGAAGGAATTTCTACCAGCAAGCTGGGTTCGCTGTGGTCAATGCCGATCTTCTTGTTTACCAGGAATCCATTTCTGTTTGTGGCGGTTACATTGACAATGGGCAGATCCGGGATTTGAGTTATGCTTTTCTCTCCCGTAAGGAGCCGCTGTGTCCTTTTTGTCGTAATATGCCAGTTCACAACGAACCGGTCGCTTGGAAGTCCTTGCTCGATGATGCTGTGGAAACGGCCGTAGTAATCGACAATGTATTCTTCTACGCGCACACCTAATTTGGCCAGATTCAGGCTGGCATTTCGACTCTGAAGGGGGTCATAGGTCCAGCAGATGGACTTGATTCCCCGGGACAAAGCAAGTTCGCGGTGGGCAAGTTTTAACTGAAGGCCAAGTCCACGGCTGCGGTACCCAGGCAATATGCCCATCATGTGGGACCAATGAATGACCTGTCCATCGCGGCGGGCCAGCAGGGCGTAAATAAAACCTACAAGTCGGCCCTTAACAAACGCGCCAAGCACCGCCCCGCCAGTCTTTTGTGTCACCAGCATCACTTCCGCTGCGACGCTCAGTCCTCCCCATATGGACTTCTGGACGGTTTCGCATTTCTTGAAGTCTTCATTCTTTACAAGGAGCCTTACTTTGGGCCTATTCATCGATCCTCACATTGACCTCCCTTGAGGATTGGGAGGTCAGCTCATCGGGCATGGAGCTTTCAGACAGCTATTGGGGGTGGATTCCCAGAATCACTGCGGGCAAACTGCACCCTCGAAGCGATTCTTCTTTCATCTCTTCTCAAGAATATAAGAGACGGTGGCCTAAAACCGGAAATTTATTGGACTGTGAAAACTCCCTATCTTCATTATTCACCGCACATCCCGCGGCGGGGTGCTCCACAAGGGCAGGGACCGGACTCGTGTGAAAGCCCCTGGTGGGATGTTCCGGAAACGGCGAACACTGATAACAGCTTCTCGACCTGTGCGCTTGAGCAATTCTTGCAAAGAATTTCAGCTCCCGAGCTATATGAAATCTTTTCAAACTTCGACCCGCAATCCTGGCACTGGTACTCAAAAATAGGCATAAGAGAAACCTCCACAAAGAATATAGCCAACCTTGCCAGTGTTTTCAATTAACCGTCGGGCCGACAATCCGAACTAACTTTCCGGAGGTTGTCCCCCGGTGATCCTCGAAGCACTGCCCTGTGATGCAAATCACTTAAGCAAAAGAACGATAGGGATAGATTGAAGGTAGAGACAGGACTTTTTACCTGGGAGCCTTATTCAAGGAGGGCAGGTGAAGTGATGCCATCCGTCACACAGAAGTCACAAGGAATCAAGGACATCATTGAACACTTTCACGTGTGCCAAGACGTCTGGCCTGAGTATACGTTCATCGCGCATGAGAAAAGGCAGATTGGTTTTGAGCTGGATCTCTCGGGATCCCATAGTGGTGCACAAGAGCATCCTGAGCCCGGATGTGCTAAATGCCTTGAAATTTATCAGGCATTAATTCAGATTGCAGAAGAAGTTCTCCCGCCCGCTGGAAAGGATACAACCTATCAGTTCGAGCCTTACGATCAGAGCATCCAATATTCGGCGCAACGAGGCAACCGTCCCGAAGTCATTCTCAGAATCAGGATTCTCCACCGCAAGGCTTTTGAACGTCCTATCGATGCTGCCGAGTTCCAGTACATTGAGAATTTGCGGAGCCGGCTGGAAGAATGGGGTATTCGACAGCACTAAGCTTTTTCCTGGCGGATACCATTCATCTTTTGCCATCACCAAAGCGGACTGTTCAGGTGCTAACACATCCGACATCCGCTCCTCGCACGGTTACCTGCAGCGCGACCTCAGTTCCACGGTATGACCCGGCTTAAGCTGTGGAATACTTCCTGCAGAGCGCTTTGACCTTGTCCATCAGTTTGGGGATGCCCGTCATTTCATCCCCGCCCTCGTATTCCACAGACATAAACCCTTTGTAACCGCCATCATGAAACATTTTCCACACTCGATCCATATCGATGGGTGTGCCGTCATCGAAATGGTCGCGAATGTGCGTGTGTGTGGCGTAGGGAATGCAAGCATTGATCTGAGCGTAACGGTCCTCATGCGCTGTTGGGATAAAGTGAGTGATATCAAGGTTGATGCCCGCGTAGGGAGAGTTTACCCGATGCATAATTTCCAGGCAAACATCCGCGTTTTGTGTGACACCGGAGTGGTCCTCGATGCCGAGCATGATGCCTTTTTTGCCCGCATAATCACACGCGGGCTTCATGGTTTCAACCACCCAATCAGTTCCTTGCCTTACACTTGCGCCATGTGGAAGCTTGCCCCCGAAAATGCGCAAGTGTGATGCACCCAGGAGGTCCGTCACATCTATCCACTTCTTGATGTCTGCCAGAACCTGGCGCCGTTTCTCAGCACTGGCCTGGACCATGCTGGAGCCGCAGGCCGCCCCTGAAAACGGTACGCCGTTTTCGAAGGCCAGGTGCCGGAGATCATCCAGGTAAGCCGGGTCGGTAGACTTGAACCAGTAGACGGTCATATCCGCCCCTACCGAGCCTATCTTGTCCATTTGGAGGATGAAATCCTGCATGCTCATCCGACCGCTTTTCAAGTATTTCCGGTAGGAGTATGCGCAGCATCCCGGGAACATCCTGGCCATCGACTTTACTTCCCCGGCAGACGCGCCCTGGGTGGCAGCCTGTGCCGGGGATGGCAGTGCAAGCCCAGTGCCCACGTAAGCTGCTGCTCCCGCAGACTGCAGAAAATGTCTACGTGTGAACCTTTTCTTCATTTTCTCCTCCAGAAACTCGTGTTTATTGGTGCCACAGTCGTACCGTAACTTCCTTGAAAAATACAATGTCATGATTGCTGTGGTTCTGAAGCCCGATGTAGCCTTTATTGGGCCGGGAACCGCGATAGTGTTCAAATTTGTACTTGCGGGGTGGCGCCGGCTGGCCGTCCATGCAATCTGTAATCTTGACGCCGTTTACCGTAACAATAGTATGCGGACCTTCGAGCGTAATGACCATGGTGTTCTACTGGCCCAAATTTATTCGCCGAAAAGGAGTAGCTTTGTTGTCACGGCTCGGTAGTGTAGCATATTTAATGTTCCCGGCAAGCTAATGCGGAGGCATTCACGCCCGGATGGACCCTATAAAATTCGCGCCGAAAATCGGATGAAAATGAAGTCCGGGGTGCGGGTTTGATGACCGTCCCATAAGTTCATCCAAGAAGGGTAGCCGCGGTGAATGGGAAAGCTTAAAATCAGGGCAAGGCGGTGGGTCGCCTTGCAGGATCGGTGTGGAAATCCGTGTTTTCAGGTATAAACCCCTCCGGATTGAGAAAAGCTTTTGAGGGAGCGAACATCATCGGTTGAAGGAGGAATGATGAGGACCTCTTTAGTCGCAATTGCTGCTCTGTTGTTGAGCTTCATGGCGGCAAACCCGGCCAGTGCTCAAGGTGTTTTTAAAGTTGAAAAGGGGGAAGCTTTTAACAAGATTATCCCCAGGGATTTCGTCCTTGAAGAGAACGCGATTCCGGTTGAAAAACGCAACTCGACGCTCGTGCGTACGCCTTCAGGAGCAAGGTTGGTTGCGGGATTGCTGGACACGAGCGGTTACAGCTCGCAGGTCCAGGAGAAGTATCTTGGGATGCTGATTGCTGAAGGAAGCGTGGAAGTGTGCGGCCATCAGCTCGCCGTCGGCAGCTACGGATTTGGACTTGGAAGGGCAAAGGGCGCCACAGGGAGTCACCCATCGAAATTCTTTCTCTATAACCAGGCCGGTGAGAGGGTTGCAGAATGCGGGGCAAGGTGGGATGAAAAGCTGAAGAGTCCGCGGCCCCTGGAGGTTGTAGCGACCAGAAGTGGAACGGCGCGCCTTTATCTGGGCCGGACCTGGATTGGGCTGAAGTAACACAGGATTTCCGTTTGCAACCCGTGGAATCGGGGACAGGTGGTATCCATTCATAGCGTGCTGTGTCCGGCTATTGCTGAGGCGTGGTGCTCAGCGGATGTCCTCATTTGTCTGCTGGCACGGGTGTCTGGCGTCCACTGGCTTCCTCACAACAGCCCTTCCTCGTGTATAATTTAGAAAAGGGACAACAGGAGAAAACCCAACAGAGATGGGGCAGCAAGCGATGATGTGGGAAGTATTGGAGCCGGATTCCAGCTTGTTTCCGAGCAACCTTTTGGACCGAAATGCTCTTCTACATAAGTAAGCAGCCAGGGATGCGGTTGGGGGCTGGCACAACACTATGGACAACATCAAAAGTCAACGGATAAAGACTTACTGCAGGTCAATTGCTGTTCTACTGATCCTGGCCGGCATTTTCGTGCTTCCGTTGCGGGCTGCCCAGCCCCTGAGTCAACAGGACATCACCCTGCTCCTGATTGGGGGTGCTTCCGAATCAAAAATGATTACGTTGGTGGAGCAGAGAGGGGTGGATTTCCAGGCGACCCCGGAACTCATTCAGAAGTTCAAGAAAGACGGGGCCACCCAGGCACTGATTGACGCAATTATTAACAGCAATCGCAAGAACCCGTCAAAAAGCACAGCTCCGGCAACAGAAGCTCCCAGCGGGACAGCTGATTCAGGTTCGGGCGTAAGTCCCGAACTTCCTGGTTTCGGCCCTCAAGTTTCCAATATCTCCAACCCCCCTCCCTCCACGGCGCAGTCCCAAAACACAAAGTCGGGTCCGGTGAACCAGAAGGTCAATAAGGTGATGGCAGGCCTGGCCAGCCGCCCCGGACAGACTGGGCAGGGCGAAACTCCCCCTGCTTTGACGTCAGGATCAAAGCACGTGGCGCAGTCGCCCGCTCCCAAACTGACGAATCCAAGTCCCGCTGAAATTCAGAAAATCATCCACGCCTTTGCAGCCAAGGAACTGATGTTCAAAGAGGCCCGCGACAATTATACCTATCGTCAGATTAACAAGGTTGAGACCTTGAACGCAGATGGACAGGTCAATGGCTTCTGGCAGCAGAATTGGGACATTTTGTTTGACAACAATGGAAACCGGATTGAAAAGGTCACCTACGCCCCTCCCAGCACGCTCACGGAAGTCACGATGACCGAGCAGGACATGCAGGCGTTGCGCCATACGCAGCCGTTCGTCCTCACAACCAATGACCTTGACGAATACGACATCAAGTATCTCGGCCATGTGAAGTTGGACTACCTCACAGCTTATGTCTTCTCGGTCCGGCCCAAAAAGATCGAGAAGCACCACGAATACTTTCAAGGCGTGGTCTGGGTTGATGACCAGGATTTGCAGATTGTCAAAACCGAGGGCCGGCAGGTTCCGGAAATCAGAAACAAACACGGTGAAAATCTATTTCCGCGATTTAAGACCTGGCGGCAGCAGATCGATGGAAAGTTCTGGTTCCCCACCTTTACGCTGGCGGATGATACACTTTATTTCCCCCAGGGGCCGGTTCACATCAAAGAGATCATTCGCTACACGGATTATAAACAATTCAAGTCATCTTCTGTGATTAAGGCCGTTCAGAGCATTTCCGGCAAGCCGATTCCCACGCAGAAGGGTTCCTCGCCTTCTTCAAAATCTCCTCCTAAGAAGAAGTAGTCTGGCCGCTCTGGCTGGTGCCTCAGCTGGTAAAATCGTTTGCATGAATACATCCGGAGCGAAGTGGCGCGTAGTTCTTGTGCGGCCCCGTAACCCACTCAATATCGGCGCTGCAGCGCGCGCCATGGCCAATTTTGGTTTTGATGACCTGGTGGTTGTGGCGCCTTTTGACCCTGTCTGGAGGGAAGCCCGCTCGGCGGTTGGAGCCGCCCACATCCTCAAGTCTGCGCGCGTGACGGACCATCTTTCGGAAGCCGTCGGGGATTGTGATTTTATTGTAGGTACCACAACCGGCTCGCGAAGAAATCTCGACCGTGACCCGGTCCCTCTCACCAAACTGACGTCAGCGCCGCAGAAGCTCCCTTCTCGCGCTCGTGCGGCAGTCTTGTTTGGGTCTGAAAAGACGGGGTTGCTGAATGACCATTTGAGCTATTGCCACATTCTTGTGCGAATCCCGACAACGGCAGGCTGCCCGTCGATGAATCTGGGGCAATCCGTAGCCGTCTGGTGTTATGAGCTGGCGCGTGCTGCAGGGTTTCCCCATGCTGCGGCATCCGGGCGTGTCCACTCTTCGTTGCCGGCCAATATCCAGTCGCTTGAACATATACTCGACCGGGCTGCCAGGCTTCTGGATCATTCCGGGTATTTCAAGCCCAAGGGAAAACAGGCTCAAATCCTCAAGCTCCGCCGGTTATTGCTTGATCTCAATTTGAGCAACCACGATGTGCGGGTGCTTGGTGGTGTGCTGGCGCAGCTGGAGTGGAAAATGAAGACCGGTTAAATGCCGGGTAAGAACGGGCCACTCCTACAGCAGGTCCTCAGTGGTCAGAAATGGTTGGCTGCAGTTCGGCGATGGGCTCCAGAGTCTGCTCAAAGGCAGGCCGTGTTTGAGGATCGCGCCAATTGTCGAGCAGAGCGATGTGCTGCACGCACTGAATAGTGCAGCGGGGCGCGCAGGACTTCAGGGTGTAATACTCGTGGTAGAGGTGTTGCCGCGTGTACTTGTCCAACGGGATGCCTGGATAACCCCGCTGTTGCGAGCAGTAATGGACTAGGCCGTCTTCGCAGATATAGAGGTAGCGACTGCCTGCGCGGCATCGCCAGTCCCGCGAAATTCCCTGTGCGATATACTTCTGATGGCGATTAAAGCGTGAATAGGAACGTTTGCCCCACCTCATAATGGTGCTGAAAATCTCCTGCTGCCGCGGGTTGAGCGGACGGAGCTGCCCTTCATGGTCGTGAAGGACGCCCACCGTCGAAGTAAAACCGAGTTCGAGGGCACGCCGGGCTACGGTGAGAGCGTCTTCAGGTTTGCGCACGGCGCTGCCGAGAACAGAATTGATATTCACCTGAAACACTGCGTGCTGCGCCAGCAGTTTTAGCTTCTGGTCCAGCACTTTCAGACTTTTCTTTGAGATGTCGTCGGGCTTAACGTTGTCAATGCTGATTTGCAGATGTTCAAGTCCTGCATCGTTCAGGGATTCAATGCGAGCCTGGGTCAGCAGATAGCCGTTCGTGATCATCCCTGCAATCATGCCTCGAACTCGAATGTGCCGGATGATTTCTTCAAGTTGCGGATGGAGCAACGGTTCGCCGCCGCTGATGGTGATAATGCTTGTCCCCAGATCGGCCAGTTGGTCAAGCCTGCGGAACATGGTTTCGGTGGGCAGGGGCTTGGAAAAGTTGTCGTATTCGTTGCAGTAGGCACACGAGAGATTGCACCGGCGGATAGGAATGATGTGTGCAAGAACCGGATGGCGAGTGGAGAGTAAAGCTCGCGAAATCATCCTCAGCTCGCGCACCCTCGTGCAAATGAACCGTACTTTCCGCTTCAGGAGGACTTTGCCCATGATGATTCAATGCCCGCACTAAACCTGGTAACCACCACTACAACGCTTCCAGGGTTTTCAGAAGACGCCGCCTGACATGCGTCCTGTGATCCAGAAAACCCTAAGCGTGCCGTTAACCCTTGCTAAATTATACATATAAGACAAGGAAGTATAATCTGCAACAATTTCATCTTCAAATGGGGAAAGTGCTGGTTGAAACGTAAGATTCGGGGTTCAATCGGGGGAGTCGCCTGACTCCAAGTGTGCGACGCCAGGCAGCTACATCTTTACCCTTTTTGCGCCCTTTGCGGTATGCAACTGGAAAGTGGAAGACGGCAGATTGCGATTAACTTTAACAGAACTGTAGCGGGCTACCGAGTAATCCCCACCCGCCTCAAAAAACTTTTGCTGGACTGGAAGCCAGGACTCCTCGCTGATCCAAAGTTGGATCTTTGCGATCTGGGCCGCCACATTCTCCTCGCGGGGAGTCAAATCCAGAATCGCAGTTGTATCTCCGCCTAGTTGTTCTTCTTTCAGAAACTTCACTTCGTACACCTTCTGCAATTCTTTTGAATCCGTGCCGAATCCCAGCAACAGGTATTGTTGAATCAGCGAAGCGTGCTTGCTGAGATCAATTTCCTGAATTTGGTTGATCTTGGGCTGGTAAATTTGCAGTTTGTCTTTTCTGTAAAGCACGATTTTGGGTGCCGGCGTCTTGAAGTCCACCAGAATATCCGGCGTTTTCCCATTTCGAAAATATATCTGTCCGGATTCCGTGGAGAAATCATTTACCAGTACGGTCACTTTTGTTAAATCAATATTCGCCGAGAGTGTCCTGAGGCGCTTGGCGCTCTCGTCCATATGAGAAAAGATTTGATCGAGATCCAGAGGATTGTTCTTGCTCTTTGCAAAAACCGGCAGAGGCATCAGCCCGAACAGGAAAATGGCCAGGAGGCTGCCAGCGAGATTTGATCTCAAACCAAAAATAATCATGATGTCCGAGCGCCCTTGAATATACGATTCCCTTCCGCTGGCATAGGATGCATTGTCAGCGTTGTATTTCGACAGTGTATCCGAGAATCACGTCCCCTGTTCCCAGCAGTGGCTTGATGGATTTTATGTTAAAAGGTGGCTTTACGCGTTGCAGGAGTAATTGATGCACAGCTTCTCGAGGTGGGACCGCCCCAAGTGATTCCACAAGCCTGGCATCTATCTGGTAAACCCACACCTGGTTCGTGTGACCCACTTCAACGATGCCTTGTACGTGGCGCAGATCGCTCAACTGAAGACGGGGACGATCGTGGAACCAGCCGGATGGCGTAAGAAAGATAAAGGCCAGGATCAGCACACAAATGATGTCATACTGCCAACTGCCACGCTCATAAGACCAGAAGACCGCATTCTTGATGACCCGTCCGGTTCTGGATCCAAGCGAGGAACTCGTGTTTTCCGCCACCCGGTTCCCGGGGCGCGAAACGGTTGGTTCGCGGAACTCGGTGCTTGGTGCCATATGACTTTTAGTTGAGTAAGATACCGGCAAAATCCGGAAGAATCAATCGGAAACGATCCGGCCGTCTCGCATTCGAACAATCCGGTCGGCAACAGAGGCCGCCTCCGGATTGTGTGTGATCATCAGGATTGTCTGACGGAAGTCCCTGTTCAGGATTCGCAGCATATTCAGCACAACCTGAGAATTTTCAGTGTCCAGATTCCCGGTGGGTTCGTCAGCCAGCAGGAGCTTGGGTTCACAGATGACTGCCCGCGCGATGGCGACTCGCTGCTGCTCCCCGCCGGAAAGGGCATAAGGTTTGCGATCCAGTTTGTCCTTGATGCCCAGCATTTCCGCAACCGATTCAAATCGGTGCGGATTAAATCCATCACCCTGGATGTATTGTGCGATCGCAATGTTATGCCTTGCCGTTAATGTCGGCAAAAGGTTATACCTCTGGAAGACGAAACCAATCTTATGGCGGCGGAACTTGGTGCGTTCCGCGTCATTCATCCGGGTGAAATCATTCCCATCCACCAGCACGCGTCCACCGGTCGGCCGAGTTAATCCGCCTAAAACGTGCAACAAGGTTGACTTGCCACAGCCGGAAGGACCTACAACCGCGAGAAATTCCCCTTCCTGAACGACAAGGTCTACACCGCGCAATGCCGGAACATCAACTTTCCCGACTCGATAGGTTTTTGTCAGGTTTTCCGTTGCGATGATTGGTTCCATACCGCCAATTTGGTCTGTTCCCCTGGTTTGGTCCTCTGTTGTTTCCAGAAAAATTGATCCCATCGATCTTTAGAAATCTCCTACTCGTAAGCCAACGAATCTACCGGATCAAGCCGGGCCGCGCGTATTGCCGGGTAGAAGGCACCCAGTAAGGAGCCTCCGATGGCCAGCAACCCTGCCCAGATCGCCCAGTGCACGGTTAACTCAACGGTTAAAGTGGGGAACGTTGCCACAATGACTTTTGTTGCCAGCCACGTCCCGACATATCCTGTGATGATACCGATAATGCTGAGCAGGCCGGCCTCACGCAATATCACACTCATGATATACCTTTTGCCCGCCCCTAGTGACTTTAAAATACCGATTTCGCGTGTTCTTTCAGTGATCGTGGTGTACATCGACAGAAAAATCACCAGAAAGCCAATGCCCACGGCTACCGCAACCATTGCCGTAATAAAGGCGTTCAATGCCGGAAGGTTGTTTGAAGTCATCAATGACATGTACTCTTTGATCGAGCGAAGCTCGTACTTGGGGAGCAATTCCTTGATGGAGTTCATGACGGCTTTCGTGTAGCCCGGATCTGTACACTTCACGTAGAAAATCGAAGCCTTGTCTTTTGCGCCGGTCAATTTCTGGGCTGTGGATAATGGAATGAACAACCGTGCCCCCATGCCATGTTCGACGATGCCAGCCACACGAAAGTTGTTATTAAGAAGATTGAGTGTCGAGCCCACTTTCACGTCATTTGCCCGGGCGTACCAGTCGTCAACAAGAATGTCATCGGGGTGTTGGAATGGGCCGCCCTTCAGGTAGATGAACCCTCCGCTCACTTGCTTAAATGTCGGCATATCAACGCCATAAATGAGGTTGATGCCACCGTGGGCGTTAAATAGAAACAGGACAGGCGTTACGGCCAGGACATGGGGAATTTGTCGAAGCCGTTCCCCGATTTTGACCGGCATCGGGGCCTGGGTTAGTCCAAAAAACATGGATGCTCCGGGAGGCTGAACCATAATGTCGGCACCGACTCCCTGCACTCGCTTGGCGGTTTCATGCAACATGCCGTGAGTCATTCCGACGACGAGCATCACCATCCCCACTTCAATCGCCACGGCCAGTACGCTTACCAGCGTCCTGATCGGCCGGTGGAGAATATTCTCGAAGATCATCCTATTAACCACGATGCTCCCTCGGCTACTTTCCCCCGCCCAGTTCAATCAAGGTTGCGTTTGGCGGCTTCTTCAGTACAAATTTCTCTGGTGGAATGGGTTGATTGAAGGTTGCCTTCTCCACCGTTATCGTTAGCGTATAGCCTTCCTCTGGCCGATTCAATGTGATTTGTGCAGGATATCGGATTCCATGGAAATCGCGGTAGTCGGCATAGTTGACGTCTTCAACCGGAGCGCCTCCAGCCCCGTAAATCTGAAGGCGTGAAATGTCCAGATTGGCACGATCAAACCATACTTTTCGTTTCAGAGTCAGTTCGCCTGCGCCGTCAGGCTCAACGATGTTGAGGATATAAAAGTATTGACCCGTGGAAGTGTGAGCTTCCTCGTTGAAGAACTTTTCTTTTGTCTCGTTGATGGGATGGATGAGTAGGGCGTCCAGGATATGCGAGGGCCGTAGATTTTCCAGGGGCTTTTTGGCGGATCCGTGATAGTTGTTATTTCCAATGATGAACTTATTCTTTGGAGGAATCGAGACTCGGAATTGCTGGCCGTCGGAAACCATATCAAAGATTTCTGTCTTGACCACCGGCGCTTGCCCAATAATACGGATCATGGTGGGTTTTTTCATCAGGATAAAGCCGTGGACGTTCTGGTACTCTTTGATAACTCCAGTATAAACAGAGCCCGTCGTTGGCTTGAATTCGACAGTCGCCGTCAGCGTCGTGATGTCCTTGCTCCACGCGTCAACATCCTTCACAAGCTCAGCAACGCTGGCTTGTCTGGGAGGGGTTGAAGCTGGTGGAGGAGTAACGCGGATTGTGCGCTTAACCGCGCAATCCCATCCTCCAAGCACCAGGCCAAGGAGGATCAGAATAGCGGCGAAACGTCCGGTCAGGGGCAAGAACTTCCGGTGTGCCTCACACAAACCGACAGAATAGCATACGCCCCCAAGACAGTCAACCTGCGCCTTTTGTGGCGGATGCAGCGAAACCTCTCATGCCAATGGTCTTCTACCTCATCACTTGAATTGACAAACATTTTAACTACTCACTTTTCAAGGTAGAGGACAACAGATTTGGCTGGATCTAAAAGCCTAAGCCGGCCCAATCAACGGCTGTTCAAACTACTCTGATAGGCGTCAATATGCATTCTGGCCAAATTTTCCCAACTGAATTTTCCTGCCCGTTGCTTCCCTCGCTGGCCCAATCCATTTTTGAGCTCAGGACTGGAAAGGACTTCAATCATCTTTGCTGCCAGCGCATCATGATCCCCCGGGTTGTCATAATAAACCGCCGCCTCATCTGCGACTTCTTCCGTCGAAGGGATGCGCGAGGCAATGATGGGCAGCCCGAAACACATCGCCTCGACAAGCGGAGTCCCGAATCCCTCATACCAGGAAGGAAATGCAAATAGCTCAGCCTGCGTATACAGCAAGGCCAGTTCCTCGTCCGTCACGAACCCGGGCAGAATATAGCGGTCGCGGCATTTTTGGCGATCCACGGAGCTCTTGATTTCGTCAAAGCCATAGCCAGCTTTGCCCACCATCACGCACTGCAGATCCAAATCAGCGGCTACACGGGCAAATGCCTCTACCAGGGTAGTCACATTCTTCCGCCGTTCCAGCGTCCCCACGAAAAGGACAAACGGTTTTTGAAGGCCCATCCGGCTATTAAGCTGATGGCCGAGTTCATCCCGCCTTCGAGCCGGAATTTCCGGCAGGTGTGAGTCTCCGTTCCAGGCGGCGCCGACCTTTTCATTGGCCAGATTGAAATGCTCAATGACCTCTTTCCTTATTGCCTGTGACGGGCAAAGAATGAGGTCGGCTACTTCCACTGCCCGCGAGACGGCTTTCCGGATATACCGCGCGTACAGAGGTGGAATCGCATCTGGCAGTTTCCAGGCTGTCAGATCGTGAACAGACGCAACATACCTGGCATTAGACTTGCGACTGCGTGGCACAAGGTAGTTTGTGAAATGGACTACGTCAGCTTGAAGCTTCGCAAGCTGAGTCTGGAAAGCTGTTTCCAGCCATGCTGCATAAGCGATACGCCTGGCGCTGGACGGGCGTATTTTCTGGACAAGTTTGCTTGCCGGCGGCGGCAAAATCTCAACTCCAGGAAATTTGCCGAGCTCTCGAGCAAGGTTTTGGGTGTATCTTCCAACACCCGTTGCCTTTTCAATTGAGAAGCCGTCTTCAAGCAGAAGTCTCATTCTTACTTCTCTTCATCTATCCGTACCAGCCCTGGTATGGCGGATAGAATGTTTCAGGCTCCGCAAGCAGGGAACAGACTTGTTTCTGTCCGGCAAGTGAAACTTCAAGGGCCACCGAGTGTCAGGTCTGTTCCGATACTGCGTACCAGCAGGTCGTTCCAGCGCTCGCGAAAGACATTCACGGAGAATCCGCGTTCGACTGTTTCTCGAGCGCTGTGGCCCAGCTTTTGAGCCAGTTCATGATCTGCCAGAAGTTGCCTGGCGCGTTCGACTGCCTCCGGCACATTTCCCACCAGGAAACCATTTTCTCCGTTCCGGACTGGAGTTGAGGGATGTTTCAGAGAAATCACTGGCATTCCCGATGCCATTGCTTCCAGCAAGGCCAGGTTGTGACCGGCCTCGGGTTCACGCGTCAGGTTAAGGTATGCCCGGTTTCGGCTGTAGAGCGACCGTAACTCGTCCCAGTTTTTGGCAGGACCGCAACCGGGGATTTGGGGATTTACTCCGACAACCCTGACGGGCACCTGCGCTCGGATTTGCATCAGTTCATCGAACGCAAAATGCTCCCTGTGCAGAGTGTTGCCAACGGTCAGAAGAGACGCTTCTGTGCCATGATAAGGCCCCATTTCATCCACAGGTATACCCTGGTCGATGGTTGTCCCATCGAAGCCCCAGTCGGACCGCGCATAGGGAGAGATGAATACGATCCGCACCCATCCCACCTTAACCAGAGGCCGTAAGAGGATGCTCGAGTACAAATTCTTTGCAAGTCTGCGAAGACGGCTGTGACTGAATCCTGCGCGGGCCCTTCTGCCGTGGATGATCTGAAAGTAGGGTTTGTGGTATCGAAGACAATAAGGAAGAAACTTCCACAGGTCGCGCCGGATATCGTGGCCAATTACTGCGTCGAATCTG
>Ga0209919_1000737_pt1 | contig 16147 bp, 12 predicted proteins | sample SalPon2A_C_D2_MG_FD_185721 | JGI IMG/M metagenome (GOLD analysis project Ga0209919, IMG submission 185721) | Soil microbial communities from South San Francisco under conditions of wetland restoration - Salt Pond MetaG R2A_C_D2_MG (SPAdes)... | ecosystem: Environmental > Terrestrial > Soil >... | reverse complement strand
TATCTTTCCTTGTTATAGGGCGGCGAACAATAGCGACAGCTTCACAGGCTTGCAAATATTTATTTCACTGCCAGAACAGCCTGCGAAGCGGCTTTTTGGATTAAACACGCGAGCCTCATCACTTGTCTGAAACGGACATGCCCCTGCAAACATCATATTGGTCTCCATGGTGATGCATTTCAGGTGCAACCGTCTTTACCGGCAAGACAAACATAGGAAAAAGGCTGATAGTCTTTTGTCTCCTGGTGACTATTATCACGGACTGTCCAGAAGACCACATCATCTTTGTGGGTATAATATATACTAAGGAGGAACCTTGGATTTCGATTGGATTGAGAATAATGTCTTGCTTCACGCGCTCAATGAGGGTGAGAGATTACTTTTGGGCGAAGTATTCGATATCGTTGAATTTGAAGTCGGAGACAATCTGATTACCCAAGGCCATAACGAAAAGGATATATTCATCATAAGGGAGGGAATGGCCGCCATCACCTATTCATACAGGGACATGGAAACTCAAGTCGGATTCGCCGAATCCGGAGCCATCGTCGGTGAAATGTCGTTTTTCAGAGGACAGCCTGCATCTGCCACCGTGCGAGCCATGGGCCCGATCCGTGCCTACAAATTCAGCCGACAGGCTTATTGTAAATTATTGGTCGTTAATCCCGAGGTTTTGATGAACCTGCTTGCTTATATTCAGTTTCAAACCGCACAAGCTCTTGAACGCTCCAATCACCAGCTGGCCTCCATGTTAGTGGAAAAAAAGTCGAAATAGATACCGGCGGGGATTCACACCAGAACCATATTCCCGCTTGCCTAAGATCAACGACTTAACAGACCCGGCCTATTCTGCATCTATACGCCAGGTCTTTTGGTCAACCTGCCAACAACAGCAGCACCAACGGCATCACCATACACATTGATCGTGGTACGGCAGCGATCAAGAAACCAGTCAATGGCCAGAATAAGGCCAATCCCCTCCAGAGGCAGCCCTACAGCTTCCAGAACAATCACCATGGTTACCAGCCCTGCTTCGGGAATGCCTGCAGCGCCGATGGCCGCCATGGTTGCCGTAAGCAGAACGACCATCTGTTGGCCGAAACCAAGATCCATACCATAGGCCTGAGCAATAAACAGCACTGCCACAGCCTCATAAAGAGCTGTACCATCCATATTAATGGTCGCTCCGAGCGGCAATACAAATCGACGAGCGTTTTCAGGCACCCCGGCATTCTTCACACCTTCCAGCGTCAGCGGCAAAGTAGCACTGCTTGAGGCCGTCGAAAAAGCAGTCATCAATGCGGTGCCCAAATGCCTGAGATATTCGATAACCGAGCGTCTGGCCAAGAGAAATAGAATCAGGCTTAAGACCAGCGCATGCGTTAGCAACCCGGAAATGACAGCCATTGCATATTTGGCCAATCCGGTGAGTTGTGCAAAAAAAGCCTCGCCACCACCTGCCGCACCGAGCTTTGAGGCGATCAGGGCGAATACGCCGATCGGCGCAAACAACATGATCCATTCAACCATCACCATCATGGCCTCGTTGAGCCCGTCGAAGAAACGAATTACCGGCTGACCACGCTCGCCCAATGTTGATAGCGCTGCCGCAAAGGCAATACAGAACACAATCAAGGGCAGCAGCTTCATATCCGCCGCTGCCGCCACGATATTCGGATTTACAAGCGAGAGGATCAAATCGGTAACTCCGACATCGCCCACCTTTGGCGTTGGTGCTGTGAGATGGTCAGTCAATGACACTCCGGCTCCTGGCTGCCAGACATTGGCCATCAACAATCCGATGGAAACGGCGAGAAATGTCGTACACGCATAATAGATGATGGAATAACCACCAAGCCGTCCAAGGCTGCGCACATCACCAAGGCCGGCCACCCCCGTAATAACGCTGGCTGCCACCAGCGGCACAATCAGCATCTTCAGCGCGGTCAGGAAAAGTTCGCCCAGCCAGGCGACGGATTGCATTGAGTCGCCCCACAGATAACCCGACGCCACACCAGCTATAATCCCGGTGAGCATCGCCCACATCAGCGCATTTTCACGAAACCTGTTCATCATTAAGCCAAGCCTGCCTGTCCGCCGTTGCATCGTAAACGCTGCGTACTTCATTCTATCGTTACCCTGACAGTCGCATAATTCGCAACTGGCGCTACAATTCGCGACCTTTTACGCCACTACGCAATCATGCGCTGAGAAGACCGGAACCATACAAATCCGGCAGGAGCAGGTTATGACCGACAAGAAGAAAATTTCCATCGTCTGTTTCTCCGGCGAGTTCGACAAGCTCGTCGCTGCCTACACGATCGCCACGGGCGCAGCCGCCACAAATCGCGAGGTGACGATGTTTTTCACCTTCTGGGGCCTGAATGCGTTAAAGAAGAAGCAAGGACATGCCTGGCTAGGCAAGGACTTCCTCTCCCGCATATTCAACTGGCTGATGGGCGGCAAGAATAACCTGCCGCTTTCCCGGCTGAACTTCGCTGGCGCCAGCCCCAAGCTAATGACCGGCATGATGAAAAAGAACAACGTCGCCACACTCCCTGAGTTAATGGAAGCGGCTTCGGCACTCGGCATCCGCATGTTCGCCTGCGAGATGTCGATGCATATCCTGGGTGTTACCCAGGATGACCTGATCGACGACGTGAAAGAAGTGGTTGGTGTGGCCACCTTCCTGAACGAGTCGGAAGACGCACATATCATTTTCATTTAAGGAAACAGACATGAAGCATTTTCTGGATATCACCAAAGAGACCTGCCCGATGACCTTTGTGAAGGTAAAACTTCAACTGGCCAAAATGGACGTCGGCGAAAAACTTGAAGTACTGCTTAATACAGGTGAACCGCTGGAGAACGTACCACGGTCCTGCGAAGAGCAGGGTTACAAGGTGCTTTCAATTGAACCCACAGACAACGAAAAGCATCTGATACTGATTCAGAAATAGGCTATAATCGTTCCGGGTTTTTAGACGCTGAAAGCGACTGCGCCCACATCCGTCCGGGAGAGTTCAAGCAACACACGTTCAACGACCTTGTCCAGCGCTTCCGGCGTATACGGCCTTGTAGGCAGTTTCCCCCATACAGACGCAGGCCATGCAGCATCATCCTCAAAGCGCGCAATGTGATGCACATGCAGCTGCGACACAACATTCCCCAGGGCTGCAACATTGATTTTATCAGGATGAAAGGCCTTCTCGATCGCTACGCCCAATGTGCAGGACTCTCGCATCAATTGCTGCTGATCGGTATCGGACAAGCGATGAATTTCGCTGATATCGGGGCGTTGCGGAACCAGGATAAACCACGGATACTGGTTATCATTCATTAACAAAAGCAGGCATAACGGAAACTTGCCGATGACGACACAATCACGAGCCAATTGAGGATGCAGTGAAAAATCAGCCATACCATGCCCCCGGCGATGAACAAAAGTGACTAGCTTGAATCAGCGAGCGTGGTCGGCCGATGTCAAACCAATGACCGCAGTGAAGAAATCCGGCACAGCGCCTTTGCCGCATCAGCACACGCATCGGATGCACCAGCGAATATGCCTGCCCGACTGCCAACGGTAACAACATTTCTTCCTGCCAAAGCGATATCCCTGAAAAGGTATGGCGAGGCTTCCCGGTACTGGAAACCAGTCCGTCTTGAAGTGCAAAATCACCATGAGAATGCTCGACCGGATTCTGTATCATGGCCAGCGCGCAGCCATCTACCGGCAGGATATGGCTTAATCTTCCCAGATCGATATCGCTGATAATGTCGCCATTATGCACCAGCACGGGTCCGCTTCCCGGCAACACCTGTAAAGCCGTGCGCACCCCGCCACCGGAATCAAGCAGCGATTCTTCCCTGCTGAAATATAGCCTGACACCCCAGCGCGACCCGTCACCGAGAGCTCGCGGTAGAACATCGGCGTGGTGATGGAGATTCACGGCAACATCCCTGATGCCATGACTCGCCAGTCTGCGAATAACATGCACAATGGCAGGCTCGCCGGCCACATGCATCAAGGCTTTGGGCCTGTCCCGGGTGAGCCATTTCAGGCGAGTACCAAGGCCAGCCGCCAACACGATGGCGCGTTGAACGCCGCTCATTCCCTGTCCAGGAAAGATGTTGCCGGCATTTGGAAGAATACCTTCCACAGACCCCAAACATTGATCAAAATCCATACGACCTCGAGCATTATCAGGCCTAGACTCCGGTAGATTAGTGCGACGATAAGCAACAGCATGCTTCCGGCTAGGCTGATCGAGCAATAGAGGCCTCTTCTCTCAGGGTGCTCCACCGTAAAAAAATACGCTATCAGAATCAATGCAGAGCCAAGCATGGCCAGCCACTGTTCTGGTGCCGACATAATCAGGGAAAACCTGTCCATCATGCGGCCAGCTTCGCAATCAGTTCGGGCATCTTTTCCAATGCGGCATCCCTTCCCTTCTGAATTTCCTGCTCGGGATTGGAGAAATCATGCCATTGGGTATATCCGACCAGCGGCTCAATAAGCACATCACAGAATTCTTTCTTGGACCTGCGCAAATACAACGCCTTGATCTGGGTTGCCCAGTCCACCATGCCGTACACATTGGTTGGCTCAACATCCGGTCGCGGCCGGGCGCCGACATTAACCGCCAGCACCAGTTCATCGGCATTGGCCACCATCTTAGCTTCTTTGGAAGGCAGTTCAGCAGCCACACCACCATCGACGAATTTCTCGCCTCCCACCAGTACGGGATCAAACACGCCTGGAATCGCCATGCTGGCAGCAATCGCCCATGCCAGCTTCACATCATTATCGCGGGAAAACAGGTGGCATTCACCGCTGGGGAAGTGAACGGCTGTGATATAGAGCGGAATTTCAGCATCGCTGAATGACTCTCCACCACAAAAGGTCTCGGCAACTTCAATCAATGCACCCGTATCAGCAACAGATCGATCGGTAGCGGCCCGTGTATAGAGAATCGATTGTCTGGCTGCCGCAGTCAGCTTGGATAGCCAACTCGAATCCTGCACATCAGCACCTTCAATATTAGGCAGGCCCAGCCTCGAAAAGGCCTGGGAGGAAAGAATCGACACGGCATGTTTGATGACCTTCTTGGCATCGGGTTCGATAGCATACATGGCTCCGAATAGAGCGCCTATACTACTGCCGACAATTGCATCCGGCCGGAGTTTATGTTCCTCCAGCACATCCAGCACGCCCAGATGCGCCAGACCACGGCCTCCGCCACCGCCAAGTGCCAGGATAAAGCCTTTTCCACCAGCCTTCGGCGACTGATTCCTAGCAAAAAGTTTACTCAGCAACTTCATCATTCCTCCGGCAATGTTGCGATTCCGGCCAGCTTGTCACTCAGGTCTGCTATCTCTTCGGTCGACAGCTGACTGGAATCATTACCGGTAATAAAGAACACATCCACTATTCGCTCACCGAATGTGGAAATCGAAGCACCATGCAGATCATAGCCTGCACGGCTGATGACATCCGATAGCCGGGCCAGCAGCCCCGGATGATCTGCCGCCGACACCTCGATGGCCGTTTCATGCGATGATGCATCAGGCAATTCACGCACCCGCACCGGCACCTGCCGCATAAGGACATTAATCTTGACGCGTGGTTCTGCTCCTGCATCAATCTTCTCTTTACCATCAATAAGCGCCTGAATCTTTTCTTCAATTCGCTGTAAGTCGCTCTGAATGTCGAAGGGCGCCCCGTCCTCCCCCTGCAAATAGAACACATCCAGCGCTCTGCCGTCAGCCAGCGTATAGGCCTGCGCTGCAACAATATTGGCATGGCCGGAGGTCAGAATAGCGGCCAGTGAAGCGAACAGGCCTCGAGAATCCGGAGCAAGGACAAAGATCAGGGTTTCCCCCTGCTGCTCATCCACCCAGCTGCGCACACCAAAGGTCTCGGTTTCCATCAGCATGCCGACAATGCGCCTTAATTTTCCGGGCGCAAAATGCATCACACACTGCTGGGATAGCAGATGCATCGCCTGCTGTATGCGCTCAGGCTCTCCGCTTGTGGTTTCCAGCACCGTTTGCATTCGCATTTCATAACGCTGACGGGCAGCTTCATTGATGCTTTGCTTGCCCATGAAGCAGATAGCCGTTGATTCATACAGTTCCTGCAACAGCGATCCTTTCCAGTCATTCCAAACATTGGGACCAACGGCTGCTATATCCGCAACGGTCAGAAGCAAAAGATAATTTAGCCTCTCCATATCACCGACCCGGTCGGCAAAGTTTTTGATTACCTCAGGATCAGTCAAATCAAAACGCTGGCTTTTGACGGCCATAAGAAGATGTTCACGCACCAGCCATTCGACCAATGCCACTGCATCTCGATTCAAGCCAATGCGCTCACAAAAGTTTCGCGCAAGTACAGCTCCGTTCTCGGAATGATCACCTGCCTGACCTTTGGCAATATCATGAAAAATCAGTGCAATATACAAAAGCTCCGGCCGATTGATCTGGTAACTCACCTCGCGAGCAAGTGGCAACCGCTCCTGCCTTTCCCTGTGCCAGATATTGCGCGCCTCACCCACTGCCCGGATCGTATGTTCATCAACCGTATAAGCGTGGTAGCGGTTGAACTGGCCGAGCCCTACCACCTCACGAAATTCAGGGATAAAGCGACCAAGTACGCCGGTGTCATTCATCTGCTTCAGAGCCCAGCGGACATTGCGCCGGGAACGCAGAATCTGCAAAAAAACATGATGCGCTTCAGGGTTGGCCCGATAGGCATCATCGATGAGCAAAACATCGGCGCGAATCTGACGCAAGGCCTGACTGGAAAGCTGACGCTCACCCTGTTGCCCGACATGGAATACGCGCAGCAGCCGCAACGGATCTTCCTGAAAAACCCGCTCATGGGAGAGACCCACGCGTTTCCCCTCAAGCGTAAAACCGTCACCGATTTCATGCAGAAAGGAAAAAAACTGCGGATGCAGCGCTTCCCTGAAATGCAGTTCGAACATGCTGCTGATTCTAGAAATGCGGCCCACATGCCTAAAGTAGTCTTTCATAAATGCATCCACGGCCGGCCTGTGCTCTAGCGCCTGATATTGCATACGCTCAGCCAACGCAACCTGCTGCTCAAAACCAAGACGTTCAGATGCGCGATTCATTTCCAGATGCAGCCCTACCCGGCATCGCCAGAGAAAATCCTGTGACTGCAGCAGTTGATCGCGCTCAACAACCGACAAGGCCCCGCTGTCAACCAGTCCATCCACATCATCAGGCCCATACCATCCCTTGGCCATCCAGAGCAGGGATTGCACATCCCGCAAGCCCCCCTGCCCCTCCTTGATATCCGGCTCCATCAGAAATGCCGTGCCACCGGTACGCGCATGGCGAACCTCCTGCTCGATCAACTTGGCCTCAACAAACGACTTGCGCCGTTTTTTGAAAAATGCAGCCAACATTGATTGCTGTTCAACATACAATTCATTGTTACCGGACAATAACCGGGCATCCATCGCGGCAGTAGCCGAGTTCCAGTCCTCACCGACATGCTTGAGTGTTTCACTGACCGAACGAACTGCATGTCCGATTCTCGCTTTCAGATCCCACAGGGCGTACAGGAAGTCCTGCATCTGCTGCTCGAGTTCCGGAGGGCATTGCTCAGGAGTCAGAAACCACAAATCCCAATCCGAGTACGGTGCAAGCTCGCCGCGTCCGTAGCCACCGACAGCCACCAGAGCGACACAGGCATCGGCAGCGGGAGCCTTCTCCCGCCACATGCTGATCAGAATATCGTCCACTCCTGCCGCCATCATGTGACTAAGTTCGACACCCTTGGCGCCCTCAACAAAGGCCTGGCCAACACTCCTATACAGTTGCTTTAACTTATCCCGATAAATATTCATGACTTCGCTCCGGACTTCAGTTCCGCCAACATGTTCAATGCATCAATCGGGCGCATCCCATCCACATCCAGCGATTCGATTTTTTCGGCCACGCCCCGCAGCCGTACCAGTTCCTGCTCCTGCCGTCTCTTTTCCGCCGTGGCGAATAGCCCCAATTGTGATTTTCCGGTCTCTGCAGCCACCTCCGAACTGTGTTCAAGGCGGAACAGATGCTCCCTTGCCCTGCGCACCACCGCGCGAGGAAGGCCCGCCAATTGAGCTACGGCAATGCCATAGGACTGATCGGCAGCATCTTCCACAACCTGATGCATGAAAATTACCGAACCGTTCCATTCGCGCACAGTCACCGATGCGTTGAATGCGGTATCGAACTGATCGGGAAGTTCGGTTAGTTCATGATAATGCGTGGCAAATAAAGTCAGCACATCATCGGAAGCAATCAACCGTTCGGCCACGGCCCAGGCAATTGCCAGCCCGTCCCATGTGCTGGTACCGCGCCCGATTTCATCGACAATTACCAGCGAACGAGCTTCCAGCTGATTGAGAATTATCGCGGTCTCCATCATTTCAACCATGAAGGTCGAACGCCCGCTGGCAAGCTCATCGCCCGCCCCGACCCGGGTAAAGATTCTCTTGGTCAGAGGAATCCGGGCCTCATCGGCTGGCACATAACATCCGGTATGGGCGAGCCACACCATCCAGGCCACCTGCCGCATGTAGGTAGACTTTCCGCCCATATTTGGGCCGGTCAGCAGCATGAAGCGCCGGTTCTTCATGTGCATATGGGCATCGTTGGCCACAAAGGGACCATCCGTTAAATGTCTCTCCACCACAGGATGTCGGCCACCCACGAGTTTCAGACTGCGACCGGGATGGACGTCCGGCCGAACATAACGATAGGTCACGGCCAGCCAGGCAAAACAGCACAACACATCCAGCTCCGCCATGGCTCGCGCCGCTTTCTGGATGGGCGCAGCAAGTAGACAGAACTTGCGTCTGAGCTCTTCGATCAGCTCAGCTTCACGCTGCATGGCGGCATCTTTGGCGCCAAGGATCTCGGACTCGAATCTATGCAGTTCATCCGTAATAAAACGCTCTGCATTGACCAGCGTCTGCTTACGCACATATTCCGGCGGCGCCTCTTTTGCCTGGGCTCTGGATATCTCAATGAAATACCCGAACACCTTATTATATTTCACGCGCAGATTGGCCAGCCCGGTGCGAGCGCGTTCCTTTGCCTCGTAATCGCGCAACCAGTCACCAGCATCTTTTGCCAGAGCACGTAATCTATCAAGTTCTGCATCAAACCCTTTGGCGATCACGCCGCCATCACGAAACAGTGCAGGCGGTGTTTGCTCGATGCCCAGATCAAGTTCGGCGGCCAGTTCATCTAAACCATCGAAAGCGGACAACATGTCGGCAAACACGCCGCTTCGCTGGCCGATATAGGCTCTTAGTTCCGGCAAGGCGAGCAAGGCATCGGTCAGGCCACGGAAATCACGCGGATTGGCCCGATCAAGTACAATGCGCGTCAACATGCGCTCCATATCCCGCACACCGGACAAATAGTGCCGTAAAGACTGCAATGCTTCTCGATCATCAATCAGGCTCTGCACTGCTTCCTGTCTGGCCTGCAGGGCGGACAAATCATTTAACGGACTATCAATCCACTCGCGCAATTTGCGTGCGCCCATTGCTGTCTGGGTCTCATCCAGAACATGCATCATTCCGCCTTTGGGATCACCATTCAGCGAGCAGTACAGCTCAAGGTTCCGGCGGGACCTGGCGTCAATACGCATACCGACGGATGCCTCTGTAAACACCGGAAGCTCCAGATGCTCCAGGGCGCATTTCTGAGTTTGCTGAAGATATGCAAGCACAGCGCCGACTGCTGCTGCAACCTCCGGATGATTCTGCAGGTTCAGGGATAGCCAGTCGCTAACCCCGAAATGCAGTTGCAGGTGTTCGCGCGCCACATCCCCGGCAAAGCTCCAGTCACCCGGATGCGTCTGCTGGCAGCTCAATCCGTCGAGTTCATGCTCTTTGCCTGATTGCGTAAGCATTTCAGCTGGCTCCAGTATATGCAGCTGTTCGTCGAGCAGACTTTCGCCAACGCCCTCATACAATCTCCATTGCCCGCATGATAGGTCGATGGCAGCCAGCCCCCAGCGATTTTCCTTGCGGCCACGCTGATAGAATAACGCAACCAGCGGGGCTGATCTGGAACGATTCAGAAGTTCGGTTTCGGTAATGGTGCCGGGTGTCACCACGCGTACGACCTCGCGTCGTACCGGCCCCTTGCTGCCATCCGGAGGCTCCATCTGCTCACAGATAGCCACGCGCTTTCCAGCAGCAACAAGTCGCGCCAGATAACCTTCTGCCTGGTGCCACGGCACGCCGGCCATCGGGATATCATCACCACCGGATTTTCCCCGTTTGGTCAGAGCAATATCGAGAATTTTTGAAGCCTCGACCGCATCCTCAAAAAACATCTCATAAAAATCACCCATGCGGTAAAAAAGCAGGCAATCGGCGTACTCGGATTTGATGCGCAGGTACTGTTGCATCATGGGTGTGTGGGACTGAGTTACGTCAGGCAAATTCATGGGCGGAATGTACCATGACATCCGGTGATGCATAAGAAGATTGCTCACTCCACCCGCGCAGCGACGAAAAAGGTTTGCGTCAAAAATCTAGGCCCGGCTGACATGCGGCTAGGAGGGGAAGGAGGGGTGCGCATATCAGGCCGGGCCGTTAAAAAGTCTGCATGGACACAAACTTGTGCCAGGAAACGGTCTGATCTTAACGCATCGATGAGTCAAGCGATGTGATGCTTCTCACCCTTTATTGAATGTTCAACAAATTCCATATCAGGAAGCAGAGGAAATCATGCCTGCGCCAACTGTATTGTTGGTGAAGCTATCAATCAGAATAAAACTGCCTGTCGTTCTATTGTCCGCATAGGCATCGTAATGCAGGGGTTTTTGCAGTTTGAATGTGACACAGCCAATTTCATTCATGGCAAGTTCATCAGCCGCTTCATGTTCAAGCGTATGGATATCGGTCCGATAATCAATGCTGGTAACCACGGCCTTGACGGTATGCGTGGTATGTTTGATGAGGTATTTACTGCGCACGCAGAGAGGCTCATCCCCGATCCAGCAAACGTTGGCGATCAAGTCCTTGCTGTCCAGCGCCTTCTCACCAACCTTGGTGATCATATCACCTCGTGAAATATCGATTTCGTCGTTCAAAGTCAGGGTAATACTCTGCGGTGCAAAGGCTTCCTCAAGGTTGCCATCAAACGTGACAATCTCCCGCACGGTCGATGTATTGCCGCTTGGAGTTGCAAGAATCTGATCACCTACACGGATTGTACCCGACGCAATCGTTCCCATAAAACCACGGTAATCAGGCAAATCGGCTGTCTGCGGTCGGTTGACCAACTGTACTGGCAGGCGGAAAGGCTTGGTGTCGATCTGATCCATGACCGACAGATTCTCCAGCGTATCAAGCAAGGTTTTACCTTTGTACCAATCCATATGCTCGCCGCGCACAGCAACCATATCGCCTTCCAGTGCCGACATCGGTATACAGATCAGGTCCTTCACTCCCTGCCTGGCGCAATAATCCTGCATATTCTGCCGAATCTTCTCAAAGGTTGCCTGATCATAATCAACCATATCCATCTTGTTCACAGCCACGATAAGATGCGGCATGCCCAGCAGGCCGAGGATATGAGTGTGACGCTTTGTTTGCGGCATTACGCCATTACGGGCATCAACCAGGATAATCGCAGCATTGGCGGTGGAAGCACCGGTAACCATATTGCGTGTGTATTGTTCATGGCCAGGGCAATCGGCCATAATAAACTTGCGCTTGGGGGTAGCAAAATAACGGTAAGCCACATCAATGGTAATGCCCTGCTCTCGCTCGGCCGATAAACCATCGGTCAACATCGCAAGGTCAATTTCACCTGCTGAGGCCACATGCTGTTGCCCTTTTTTCTTTCGCACAGCAAGAAGCTGATCCTCAAATGCGCCCTTGGTGTCAACCAGAAGGCGGCCTATCAGGGTCGATTTACCATCATCCACGCTGCCCACTGTCACCAGACGAAGCAGCTCGATTTCTTCTGTCATTTTATAATTAATTTCAGTCATTCGCTAATCCTCATTAAACCCTTCACATGCCCGCTCTTATAAACCCAGCGCCCGCGATCCAATCAGAAATACCCTTCTTTCTTCTTGTCTTCCATCGAATTGGAACCGTGGTCGATAATGCGCGTTTCGCGCTCGGATCGCCGCGCTGCCGCAGCTTCAATGACGATTTCACTCATTGTTGTGGCATCTGAACGAACAGCGCCAGTACACGGACTGCAACCAAGCGTGCGGAAACGCGACATCACCATGGTCGGCTCTTCCCCTTCCAGTAACTGATCCTTCATGTCCTCATAATACGGAATCAACATTGATCCACGCTCAATCATCGGCCGCTCCTTGGCAAAATACAGCGGCACAATCGGAATATCCTCTTTCAGGATATACAGCCAGACATCCATTTCGGTCCAGTTGGAAATAGGAAATACGCGCACTGACTCACCATCGTGGATGCGACCATTGTAGATACTCCAGAGTTCAGGCCTCTGGTTCTTGGGGTCCCATTGACCGAATTCATCGCGCATGGAAAAAACACGCTCCTTGGCCCGGCTTCGCTCCTCATCACGTCGAGCTCCACCGAAGGCGGCGTCATAACCACCCTCTTCAAGCGCATCAAGCAGTCCCTGCGTCTTCAATGCACCGCAGCAGCGGGCCACACCAAACTCCTTCGGATTCATACCACGGCTAATGGCGGCCTCATTGCGACGGACAATCAGATCAGCTCCGATCTCCTTGGTGAAGGAATCGCGAAATTCATACATTTCCTTGAATTTAAATCCGGTATCGACATGCAGCAGCGAAAATGGCAAGGGCGCCGGATAAAAAGCCTTGCGCGCCAGATGCACCATCACACTGGAATCCTTGCCCACCGAATACAGCATCACAGGATTGCGAAATTCAGCCACGACCTCACGTATGATGTGAATCGATTCGGCCTCCAGGGCTTCCAGCTGGGTAAGTTTGTGCTTGGAAATCCTATTATCAGACATGGTCCATTCTCCTAAATCCCTTCACCGTCGGTAATTTCACCGCTGACTTCCTTCAGACTTATCACATGCAGCCCGCATTCTGCAGCAACATCATCATTTTCCCACCACCAGCGACCTGCCCGTTCATCCTCGCCAACGGTAATCGCGCGCGTGCAGCATTCGCAGCCGATCGAATGATAATGCACATCATGCAACCTGTTATACGGCAGATCATGCTCACGGATATAGGTCCAAAGATCATCCCAGGTCCAATTTAACAGCGGGTTGTATTTCTTAAGTCCATAGACCGGATCGGATTCGATCTGTGCAAGATTTGCTCTGCCTTTAGACTGCTCATGGCGGCGCCCGGTAATCCATGCCTCTTTGTCCTTCAGGGCCTGCATAAGCGGATGCACTTTGCGCACCTCACAACACCGCTTGCGCAAATCAACCGACTCACGGAACAGATTCACGCCATGCTCACGCACCATGGCGGCGACTTCCTCGCTATCCGGCAGCAAAATCTGAACTCTGATGCCGTACCGTTTCTCGATTGCTTCAATCACGTCGTAGGTTGATTGCGGCAGACGTCCGGTATCCAAGGTCAATACCGGAATATCGAGCCCGTGACGATTGATCAAATCAATCATTACAGAGCCCTCAGCACCGAAGCTGCAGGGATAGACCAGGGCATCGCCATGCGTGGAGCGTGCCTGCCGCAACAGCTGCAATGCTTCTTCAATTTTATTATTCATCGTTGCTTCCATCGTCAAGTTGTCCATCCAAGGGCCGGCCACCAGAATGCTGCAACCAGCAAGAAAATCAGCAATGCCGAGAACGACAGGATGGCTCCATAGCGCAGCATGCAGCTTGTACGCACATAGCCCGTACCGAAGATCATGGCATTGGGGGGCGTCCCCATCGGCAACATGAAAGCAAATCCGGATACGATACCGACAGCCAGAGCCGCCATCACCGGATCTATGCCTGCTGCGGCCGCCAATGGCATCGCAACAGGCAACACCACAGCCACCGCAGCCGCGTTGCTTACACCCTCGGTAAAGAGCAGCGTAATAAAAGCCAGCAAGGTCAACAGCGCCAGACCAACCAGGCTGTCAGGCACCATGGCATGGGCCAGCCAAACGGCAGCCCCGGTCACTGTCAGAGCCTTGCCTATGGCAATAGCGCCGCCATACATCAACACCACGCCCCAGTTCACATGGCTCTCCATGGCATTCCATTCCGCCAGGCGCAGGGCAAACATGGCCACCACACTGATCAGCGCAATGCCGGCCAGACTGCTTGCGTGCCCGGCAAACATCCATGCCAGCACAGTCAGGGCAAGCAAGGCAGCCATGCTGTAGGCTTTCAGATCCAGATCGCCCAACTCAAGCCGACGCAACGTGATACGCTCGCGCGCACTTTTTACATCCATACTGGCGAAGGGCGTCACCCGAAGCAGTACGACTGCGGATACAGCCAGCACACCAAGCGCGATGGGTGCTGCAGCCAGCGTCCAGTCCAGAAAAGAGAATGTCGTTCCTGTCAGCTCTTCACTTAGAGCAAGTGCCAAGGGCCCACGCGCACCACCCAGCAAGGTGACCACACCACCGATTATGGCGCCCCATGCCATGGCGAAAAACAGCGACTGGGCATATCGATTGCCGGCGCGCAAACCAAGGCTGCGGACAACCTCCCAGACAATAGGAAGAAACAGGGCTGCAACTGCATGTTCAGGCATCAGGCACGCCATGGCTGCAGGCAGCAGCAGCATGGTTATCAGAAGCTTGCGCGGACTGGTCGCAAAGCGATTGAGCACAAGCAGTGCAGTGCGCTCGGAAAGTCCGCTCTGCATGGCACCTGCCGCCAGCATGAAAGCTCCCAGTATGAAAAACACGGCCGGATTGCCAAAAAACGAAAACACCTCGCCAGCCGTCATCACGCCCAGCAGCGGCAAAAGCGCCAGACCAAGCATGGAGGTTACCGCAAGTGGCAACAACTGGGTCACCCACAGCACAAGACAGATGAAGAAAATAACCAGGGCCGACCAGCCTGCAGTGTCAAGTCCCTGCGGCGGCAGTATGCTGACAGTGAAAAAACCAACTGCCAGAATGGCAATCAGCGAGATAAAGGGGAATACCTCACCGGCAAGAAGCACGTGAATGGGCCTTCGATCAAGACTTATCTTCGCGCCCTCGTCGCCGTTGGAGGCCCGCAACTGGCGCCTGAGTCCATCCATCCAGCTATCCATGCGCCGACCCACCGATGAAGAAACCCAGCGCTCTGCAAGAGAAGTTTCCGCTCCATCCAGCACTCGGCTCTCCATTGGCGTCAGCACACGGCCCATATGACGCAACCTGTGCGTGGAAAATTGAACCTTCTTAAGTGCTGCGTACAGGTAAAGGAAAGCGTCCTCAATCTGTCCAACAGAAGGGGTAGGCACATCCTGCAGCGGCGTACCCGGAAGCGGTCGAAAGGGCTGCAACAATGGCACGATGCCTTTCCCAAGCAGTACATCAATACCACTTTTTGTCGATTCCATATCCTCCAGGCCGACAATCAGATGACTGACAACCGCGCCAGGACGAAAGACATTATTCGCATGCTCAAGTGCCTTCCATATTGCATTCTGACCACCATGTACGTGTTTCCCGGGACAGACCTGCTCAAAGCGCTCAGGATCGTGCAACTCCAGGTTGCAGACAAAAATGTCCAGCCCGGCTGCATACAGCGCATCAATCACTGAAGTATCTTTCGGCGCCACAGTTTCCAGCGCAATCTGGCGATGACCGAGATGTCGGCGCAGCAGCGCAATCACAGGCACCAATCTGTTCAGACCGACATCATCGCCGGGCGAATAGCCATTGTAGAGATAGACGGTATCCACCTCTCGCTCTGACAGGGCAGCACGCACGACTTCAACCAGCTCCAGCGGATCGCGCATCGGAGGTTCTGCTTCATTGAGCATCGAATCGTACTGACAGTACTGGCAGGCCTCGCCCTGCACTGAAAAAAAGCCGCAGCCCATCAGCGGATGGAGCATCAACAGATTTTCATGCAGGGATGAGAAACTTCCCATGCGTGCGCCGGATCGTGTCTTTTTCCTATAAAACGAAGGAGCTGGTAGAATCTGAACATCCAG
>Ga0209919_1000736_pt1 | contig 16150 bp, 1 predicted proteins | sample SalPon2A_C_D2_MG_FD_185721 | JGI IMG/M metagenome (GOLD analysis project Ga0209919, IMG submission 185721) | Soil microbial communities from South San Francisco under conditions of wetland restoration - Salt Pond MetaG R2A_C_D2_MG (SPAdes)... | ecosystem: Environmental > Terrestrial > Soil >... | reverse complement strand
AGGGCGCTTAACAACCTTGGAGTTGCTTTTGAAGAAGCCGGTCAGCGACAGGAAGCCTTCAATGCTTTCTCTCGAGGCATTGCCGTTGCTCCAGCGTATTACAAATCATATTATAACCTTGCCGACCTCTACCTGGTCAGCGATCAACCAGAGGCAGCTTTGCCGCTGTTGCAAACTCTTATTCGTCTTAAGCCTGATTTTACGGAGGCTTATGTCAGCATAGGAGCTGCTTTGATGCGGAGCGGGCAGTTTCGCCAAATGGCATTTTTCCTTGAGAAGAATCTTGAGCGCGTGAAGGGGGAAAGGGGGGAGGGAGAGGCCCGTTTCTATCTTGGGGCTGCCTATGCATTCCTTGGCAAACGCGAAGCCGCTTTGCGTGAATTACAGATCGTTTCCCGGTTTGATCCCCAACTGGCAGCTAATTTGGCAGGTCTGCTCGGCCTGAAAACTCGGCACACTTCTTCAGCCAGTCATTAATAAACCAACCCAAACATATCAATTAATTTTATGCGGTCGAAGACAGAAGAACACCACGGGTTTAGCCGTAGCTGAATGAGCCTTTCCAATCGCTGCTCAGGCTCAGATAGTGTAGTAGCTATTGGGTAACTCTGAAAGGAGTTATAGTCCAATGTACCGCGCCTTAGCCGGGAGAATCTATTTGTAAGCATACATAAAGTTAATTGAGAACCTTTGCTATTAAAGCAAATTATGGTAAATAAATAACTGTACGCTACCTTTCAAAGATGCCCAAGAAGCACTCAAGTTAAACCCAATCAAAACTGATACTACATAGTGGCAATCTCTTTGGTTTGTGTTAAATTGGTGATTATGCTAAACTATTGTCAATGTAGGGGAAAACACCAAGCCAGCGTTAGTGTTTCAGGAACGATCCTTATAGTAGTTTTGAAATATTTTTGTTGTAACTATCTGAATTATTGGATCTTTTCTCTTCTTTAGGAATTACAACTTTTCAAGTTGTGTGGTGGAATGTTTTTTGCTGTAAATCAATATTGGGCATCTGAATAATTGGTAAATAACGGGATTGCAGTTGAGATGTTGGTAGGTTGAGGATGTCAGCGAGAAAAATTTAGCGTAATTTGGTCATGCTGATTCAGCATGTAAATCGTAGAAAAAAATTCAAAAGGATACTGTATTGTGAAAGTTTACAAGTACTTTTCCATCGTTGCGACAAACTTTTTCATTTTATTTCTTTCTGCTGCGGTAAGTTATTCTGCGGCTCCCACAGCCTCCTTTACGGCGCATCCTGTCAGCGGAGATTCCAGCGTTCCGGTCGCGGTTCAATTTACTGACAATTCTTCGGGGACTCCTACCACCTGGTTCTGGGATTTTGGTGATGGTTCCACCAGCACCGACCAGGATCCAATACATGCCTACTATCTTTCAGATACCTACCTGGTGACGCTTACCGCAACCAATGGCGAGGGGCAGGATTCAGTGACTGAAAATTACCTGGTGTCAGACTGTTATAACCTTCCTGTCATGCTTGAGTCCAATGGGTCCTATTTTGACTCCATAATGACGGCCTACACCTTTGCCGTCAATTCTGGTTTGTCTGACTTTACGCTGAAACTGATGGCTGGGTCCATGCCGGATATGAATTTAGATTTTGATGCTGATGCGTCGGTCGTCCTTAAGGGTGGCTATGACTGTTCTTTCATAGATAATTTCATGTTAACCAGTTTGCCTGGCACACTAACCATTTCTGCCGGGACTGTGGCACCATCCTATATATTGTTTTCGGGATTGCCAGATTGTGCAGACGATGCAGACGGCGACGGTGCCACATCCATCGGGTCCTGCGCCGGCAGCGCCGATGATTGTGATGATTCTGATCCTAATAACTTCCCCGGTAATGTCGAGATCTGTGACGGCCTTGATAATAACTGCGACGGTCAGGTCGATGATGTGGACATTGACAATGATGGTGACGGTTTCACCGCGCCTGGCTCCTGCTATGGGAGTGCCGATGACTGCAATGACAACGATAGCAGCATATATCCCGGCGCGCCTGAGGTTTACGGCGATCATATCGATGCGGATTGCGATGGTCATGATTTGATTCATACCGAGGAGTATATCTGTTTCGGCTGCCATGGAGTTGCTTATTCCGACGCAAAACATAGCGAGGTTAAACCTCCGGATTCCACCTGTGTCGTGTGTCATGCCGGACGCGCGGCCAGTATCAGGAATGGGCATTATGGCCGCACGGTAATGACGACCAGCGTCAGTAATAATATGACAGCCGGTCAGACAATCCGCTGTATTTCCTGTCATGATTGGCATGATGCGGAATACTATACCCCAGTGCCGGGAGCTGATATTGTCTGGGCAAAGGTGGATTCTGCTTTTAGCTCTCCTTCTGGTGTGGTGGACTGTCTGACCTGCCATGAGACCCTAGCCCAAGACCATGAGTCCGGGACGGCCCATAACCATAGAGTAATTGATTCCCTGTGCGCCAATTGCCATACCAGCGATACGACGGTCCTTGGACAGCCTGGAACCGGCACTCTGGAAAGTGATTCAGATATCAATGCCTTACACTTCAACGACCAGGATGGTTCTGAGTGTACCAAATGTCATGCGTATAACGGCACCAAACTTGATCCGGCTTTTGTTGCGCAGGCAATTCTAGACGGCTTTACCGGGACCGACATATCATGCCTTACCTGTCATGGAGAGGATTTTCCCACAATTCATGCCTTTATAGATACCCATAATGCCTTGGTAAACGTGGGTGATACCAGCTGCGGTAACTGCCATAGCGATCCGCCGCCGCTGGTGAATGCAACTGATCCCAAGGTGCATAACGCCTGTTCAAGCTGCCACGACGCAAACTATGACCGGATCAGCTTGGCAGCCGGGAAATCTTTTGATCCGGGCGGCGACTGTACAACCTGTCATGTTGACCCGTTTGGTACGGTCCATCCGCCAACGGTTGACCATACTGCCCTGGTAACGGTGGGGTCGACAAGCTGCGGCAATTGCCATACCTCAACTCTGCTGGTGGATCCGGCTGATCCGAAGGTGCATAATGGCTGCACAACATGCCATGATTCACAGGGTGGTCTGATCAGCCTGGCTGCTGGTAAATCCTTCGGTGTCGGCGGCGATTGCAGCACCTGCCATACGGATCCTTTTGCGACGGTCCATCCGGCCGACACGGATCACAGTGCACTAGTCACCACCAATGGGACCCAATGTGGCAACTGCCATACCAGTACCCTTCTGGTCGATGATACCGACCCCAAGGTGCATAATGGCTGTACAACCTGTCATGATACCGATGGCGGTCTGGTCAGTCTGGCTTTTGGCAAATCTTTTACTGCCGGCGGTAACTGTACTACTTGCCACAGCACGGATTTTAGCACCATCCATCCGGCGACGATCGACCACACTGCCCTGGTAACGGTTGGTACAGCAAGCTGCGGCAACTGCCACCACGACCAACCGCCTCTGGTTGACAATACCGACCCCAAAGTGCATAATGCCTGTACAACCTGCCATGATGCGCAAGGTGGCCTGGTCAGCCTGGCAGCCGGCAAATCCTTCGATGTCGGCGGCGATTGCAGGACCTGTCATACCGATCCCTTTGCTTCAGTACATCCGTCAGATACGGATCACAGCGGAATTATAACCACTACCGGTACTCAATGCGGCAACTGTCATAGTAATCCTCCACCATTGACTGATGATACAGACCCCAAGGTGCATGACTCTTGTTCCACTTGTCATGACATCGAAGGCGGCCTGATTAATCTGGCAAGCGGCAAAACTGCGCCAGGCAACTGTAACACGTGTCATGGAACTGATTTTACAACCATTCACCCGTCAACGGTAGACCACAGCACTCTGGTAACAGTCGCTGCGACAACCTGCGGCAATTGCCACAGTGACCCGCCGCCTCTGGTTGATTCGATCGATCATAAAGTTCATAATGCCTGTACAACGTGCCACAATACCGATGGAGGACTGGTGAGTTTGGCGGCGGGTAAATCGTTTACAGTCGGCGGCGACTGCAGTACCTGTCATACTGATCCTTTTGCCACAATTCATCCGGATACCACAGACCACAGCCTGGCCATCCAACTTTCGTTCAACTGTGCCAGCTGTCATACCAGCACGCACCTGGTTGATCCTGATGATCCGACTGTGCATGATGCCTGCAACAACTGCCACGACGTTGACGGGGCCTTGATCGGCTTGGCAGCCGGCAATACCGCTCCCAATGAATGCATTACCTGTCATGGCGAAGAATTGAGCAGCAGTCATCACTCGCATGCCGCAACACCCGGCAGTGACTTTGTGGTGGTTTGGCCCGCAGGCGGCGGCCATGATGATGTAATGCCTGAAGCTGGCGTGGTATATATCGAGTGCTCGGTCTGCCATAACACCGCGGAAATCGGCTTTTTGCATGCCAACCAGTGTGCAATATGCCATCTGTCGCCGGTTGACACACTTGGCACATGGGATGGCGGGTGCCAACAGGGCGGTTGCCATCCGACCAGGCATGATGGGGCCGTCGAAGCGCACTGGCCTGTTGAGGATGATTGTGTACAATGCCACACTGCGCAGTGGGTCTTTCCGCCTCCGGCGTCCTCGTGCGCCAACTGCCATGAGGTTTTTGATCCCGCTGACACTGAACCGCCGGTTACAATCTCTGATGTGCAGCCGTTCTATATTGTTCCGATAAGCATTGACTTCACGGTCACGGACGGCGGCATGGTCGGTGTCGGCACAACCTTCTTTCAACTGGACGGCGGACCCACACAGATAGGCGGAAGCTTATACGTCGATACGGTAGGTTTCCATACCCTTGAGTTTTGGTCGATAGATCAGGCCGGGAATGCCGAGTCGCCTCATAATACTGTGATTTTCGAGATCGCTGGAGACGTGGCACCGCCGATAACAGAATCGGATGCGTTCTCTTCGTACTACAATAGGGCCGCTGATATAACCTTGTCAGCAACAGACAACAGTTACATGGGACCAAAGGCGACTTACTACATCATTGACAGTGGCCCGACTCAGACAGGAACCGCTATCCATATTCCGCAACTAGCCGATACCCATACCTATACCCTTGAATACTGGTCAGAGGACTGGTCTGGGAATATTGAGCCAATTAATACAGTAGAGTTTACTGTCTATGGCAAGGGAACGATTAGCCTGGTATGGGGGGACAGTGATATCGGAGGAAATCCGCCGGGTCCGGGTTCCAGTGCCAACTGGGAAATCCGGCGCAACAATGCAATTGGCCAACTGGTGGCGTCTGGTTCCGGCACCTATCCCGGTTGGAGTGGGGTTGACGATTACGTCGTCTCTGTGAGCTTATCGCCGTACTACGTATATATCAAGTGGTGGGTTGATGACTATTACGAGGTTGTGACTCAAAGCGTGTACGTGTCAAACAGCGGTGATGTTGTACGGATATCCTATTAGCCTGGATATGGATTGATTACTGCTGGAGTTTTTCCTGCAGAGTTCCGTCTCTGCAGGAAAAACTGGATAATCAGGCCGTGGGCCATGATTATGCTAACCAGAGGATTTACAGCATATAGGGGGTTTTGTTGCCTTTGATTATTTTGTGTATTTGAGGTACCCATGTAAAATTGAAAGGACTGTTGTTTTACTGTTTAAGCTGCCTTTTTTTACAAGTATTCCTGAACACTTTTGATTAATTGATTAAGTATACAAACTGGCCGTATGATATTGGAGCAAGTCATAGTCGCTAGAATTTTACGGGTGTCACATTGTGGTGCTCGCTTCGGTTTACTCTTATGACCACTTTTGTTGGCCATTTTCCCAATTGCATTTTGTCTTAAAGTACCATCTCTTAGTAAATATCTCATCGTATCAGCTAGTTAGCCAATTAGCAGGGTGGCGGCATGAATGTTGCATTTTCGTGCGCAAGGACAGCGAGTCTTTTTTTAGGGGATTTTAGCTTTTAAGCGGAATGTAGACCGTTTGGATTTAAATAGGAGAGAAGAGCATGATGAAGAAATTAGCAATATTCATAATTTTATTGGTATCTCTTCCATCGTTATGTTTTGCCGATATTGCCTTAGACGGTACCCCAACTTACGGGATCCAAACTGGCGCTGGCTCTACTAATTATCTCACCTTTACCCACACAATTGGCAGCGGCTCGGACCGCTTGCTGGTCGTGAGCGTGGGCGCCGAGGGAACATCAAGCAGCGCCGATGTTACCAGCATTACTTTCAATGGTTCCGCCATGACCAAGGCGGTTGATTGGTACGCAAACAGCCGAAATAACGCTGAGATCTGGTATATGCTGAACCCGCCCACGGGAACGTATCTGGTCACTATCTCTATTCAGACATCTAACGCAAACAACAGTCTGTCTGCTGGCGCCGTGTCTGTCACCGGTGCTGCACAGCAGGCGCCGGAAGCGACTAACTCTTCAGAAATAGTGAGTGGTGCCAATGATCAGACATATATCTCAACGGACATCACAACAACCACTGACGGAGCCTGGATTTTCGATTGTGTCGAAATTGACACTGGTGCCGCGAGCTTAACTGGGGATGCAGGACAGACCGAACACTGGAACCAAGTGGCTGGCTCAAGCCGGGCGGCCACCAGTACGGAAGTTAAGGCTGTTGCCGGAACTGAGACCCTGGGCTGGACCTTCTCGGCCTCGATGCGTATTTCGCACGTAGTTGCAGCTTTCGCGCCGACTCCTCCTCCTCCTGATTCTGATGGTGACGGTGTGCCTGATGCATTGGACATCTGCCCGGGTGGCGATGACAATGTGGATACCGATAGTGACGGTGTTCCGGATTTCTGTGACCTCTGTCCCCTTGACAATCCAGATGATACAGATGCTGATGGTGTCTGTGATTCTGATGACATCTGCCCTGGTGGCGATGACAATGTAGATACCGATAGTGACGGTGTTCCGGATTTCTGCGATCTCTGTCCTGCCGATATCAACAAGATTGATCCCGGCCTCTGCGGCTGCGGTGTATCTGATATCGATACCGATGGTGATGGCACGGCCGACTGTAACGATAATTGTCCTGCCGATATCAACAAAATTGATCCCGGCATCTGTGGCTGCGGTGTATCTGATATAGATACCGATGGTGATGGCACAGCCGACTGTAACGATAATTGTCCAGCCGATATCAACAAGATTGATCCCGGCCTCTGCGGCTGCGGTGTTTCGGACGTTGATTCCGATGGTGACGGCACAGCCGATTGTAACGACCTCTGCCCTGCCGATTTCAACAAGATTGATCCCGGTATCTGCGGCTGCGGCATTTCGGATGCCGATAGCGACGGCGACGGCACGGCCGACTGTAACGATAATTGTCCTGCTGATATCAACAAAATCGATCCGGGCGCCTGCGGCTGCGGTGTTGCAGATACCGACAGCGACGGTGACGGCGTAGCGGACTGTATTGATATCTGCCAGGGTGATGATGCAAGTGGCGACAGTGATGGTGACGGATACTGCGACGATAGCGATCTGTGTCCCGCCGATATTAATAAGATCGATCCCGGCATCTGTGGCTGCGGTGTATCCGATATAGATACCGATGGTGACGGCGTCGCCGACTGTAACGATATCTGCCAGGGCAATGACGCGAGTGGTGACAGTGATGGTGACGGTTACTGCGACGACGTCGACCTCTGTCCTGCCGATATCAACAAGATAGATCCCGGTACCTGCGGCTGCGGTGTTTCGGATGCCGATTCAGACGGTGACGGCACGGCCGACTGTAACGACCTCTGCCCTGCTGATATCAACAAAATAGATCCCGGCGTCTGCGGCTGCGGTGTTTTGGATACCGATACCGACGGTGACGGCACCCCCGACTGTAATGACAACTGTCCCACCGATATTAATAAGATCAATCCCGGTATCTGTGGCTGCGGTGTTTTGGATACCGATTCTGACGGTGACGGCACGGCCGACTGTAACGATCTCTGCCCGGCCGATATCAACAAAATCGATCCCGGCATCTGCGGCTGCGGTGTTTCGGATGCCGATTCCGATGGTGATGGGACGGCCGACTGTAATGATAATTGTCCAGCCGATATCAACAAGATCAATCCCGGTATTTGCGGTTGCGGCGTATCCGATATAGATAGCGACGGCGACGGCACGGCCGACTGTAACGACCTCTGTCCTGCCGATATTAACAAAATAGATCCCGGCATCTGCGGCTGCGGTGTTTGGGATGCCGATTCTGACGGTGACGGTACGGCCGACTGTAACGACATCTGCCAGGGTAATGATGCAAGTGGTGACAGCGATGGTGACGGATACTGCGACGATAGCGATCTGTGTCCTGCTGATATTAACAAAATAGATCCCGGCGTTTGCGGCTGTGGTGTTTCGGATACCGATACCGACGGTGACGGCACGGCCGACTGTAACGACAACTGTCCCAATGATGTGAACCCAACCCAGGCCGATTTTGATGGTGATAACATTGGTGATATTTGTGATCTGTGCGAGGGTAACAATGCGACTGGCGACGTGGATAGTGATGGTATATGTGGGGATTTAGATAACTGCCCTGATGATCCAAACGTCGCTCAGACAGATTCTGATGGCGATAGTATCGGTGATGTATGTGACAGCTGCCCCAACGATGCTGCCAACGACGTTGATAATGACGGTATTTGTGTTGGAAGTGGTTTCCAGGCGCCGAAATTAGGGGGCAACGACAACTGTCCTGTTGATGCAAATGCTTCCCAGCTGGATGCGGATGGCGACGGGGTGGGGAATGCCTGTGATATCTGCCAGGGTAATGATGCCACCGGTGACGTGGATAGTGATGGTTATTGTAACGATACAGATAACTGTCCTGCAGTGAGCAACCCGGTGCAGAATGATTCTGACGGTGACGCTATCGGTGATGTATGTGACAGCTGCCCCAACGATGCTGCCAACGATGTTGATAATGACGGAATTTGTGTCGGAAGTGGTTTTCAGGCGCCGAAATTAGGGGGCAACGACAACTGTCCGAATGATTCGAATGCCTCCCAGGCGGACTGTGATATCGACGGAGAGGGTGATGCCTGTGATCTGGACTCTTCCTGCTCAGTGGATTCAGATAGTGACGGTGTGAATGACGCTGATGATAACTGTCCCGATGACCCGAATGCCGGCCAGCTTGATGCTGATAGTGACGGTCTCGGTGATGTCTGCGACGCCTGCCCGAATGATCCGGCCAATGATGTTGATGGCGATAGTGTCTGCGGCGATGTGGACAACTGTCCAGTTGATGCAAACGGGTCCCAGATTGATAGTGACGGTGATGGCGTGGGTAATGTCTGCGATATATGCCAGGGTGATGATGCGACTGCTGACGTGGATAGTGACGGCTTTTGCGGTGATGTGGATAATTGTCCGACTATAAGTAATCCCGCCCAAACCGACACCGATGGTGATGCTGAGGGCAATGTCTGTGATACTGATGACGATGATGACGGTGTGGCTGATGTTGACGACTCTGATCCGCTGGTCAACACACTGTGCCGCGACCTTGATAGTGATACCTGTGACGACTGTTCAAGCGGGATAGATGCGCCCAATAATGATGGTACTGATACTGACAGTGACGGTCTGTGTAATGCCGGCGATACCGATGATGATAATGACGGTGTTCTTGACGGCGTTGATTTTTCTGCGCTGGATCCTTACGTCTGTGCTGATGCAGATGGCGACACATGTGACGATTGTGCGGTCGGAACCGATGGCTTCGGTCCGCAGGCAGATAATGATCCTGCCAATGATGGTACGGATACTGATAGTGACGGTATTTGTAACGCTGGTTCTCCAGATGATGATAATGACGGTTGCCTTGATGGTGTAGATCCCGCTCCGCTCGTCTTCAGTGTTGATACGGATAGTGACGGTGAGGGTAATGACTGTGATGCAGACGATGATAATGACCTTTGTCTTGATGGTGTTGATCCTGCCCCATTGGTCTTCAGCGCTGACACGGATGGGGATCTTGCCGGCAATGACTGTGACACCGATGATGATAATGACGGTGTACTTGACGGCACTGATGTTGCTCCTCTGAATCCTGATTTGTGCGCAGATGTTGATGGTGACAGCTGTGACGATTGTGCAGTCGGAACTGACGACTTTGGTCCGCTGGCCGATAATGATCCAGCCAACGACGGCCTTGATACTGACAGTGATGGTATTTGTGATGCCGGTTCGACTGATGCGGATGGCGACGGGTGTTCCGATGCGGCTGATCCATTCCCCTTGGCCTTCAGCCCGGATACCGATGGTGATGGTCTGGGCAACGACTGTGACACCGATGATGATAATGACGGTGTTCTTGACGGCACTGATACCGCTCCACTGGATCCTAATGCCTGTGCAGATGTTGATGGTGACAGCTGTGACGACTGTGCGGTGGGAACCGATGACTTCGGTTCTCTGGCCGACAATGACCCAGCCAATGACGGAACTGATACCGATAGTGACGGTTTCTGTGATGCCGGCGATCCGGATCAAGACGAAGATGGCTGTCTAAATGGCGTAGACCCGGCTCCGCTCGTCTTCAGTGTTGATACGGACGGTGACGGTGAGGGCGACGACTGTGACACCGACGATGATAATGACGGTGTTATTGACGGCGGCGACTCTGCTCCTTTAAATAACACACTGTGCCGCGACCTTGATGGCGATAGCTGTGATGACTGTTCAAGCGGTACAGATGCCCCGAACAATGATGGCACCGACACTGACGTTGACGGTCTCTGTGATGCCGGTGATCCTGATGATGACAATGATACGGTAGCTGACGGCAGCGACTCTGCTCCTTTAAATAACACACTGTGCCGTGACCTTGATGGCGATACCTGTGACGACTGTTCAAGCGGTATAGACGCCCCGAACAATGATGGCACCGACACTGACATTGACGGTCTCTGTGATGCCGGTGATCCTGACGATGATAATGACACGGTAGCTGACGGAGCTGATTCTGCTCCTTTAAGCAACACAGTATGCCGCGACCTTGATGGTGATACCTGTGACGACTGTTCAAGCGGTATAGACGCCCCGAATAATGATGGCACCGACACTGACAGTGATGGCGCCTGTGATGCCGGCGACACCGATGATGATAATGATGGTGTTCTTGACGGCACTGATACTGCCCCTCTGAACCCTGATGTCTGCGCTGATGTCGATAGTGATAATTGTGATGACTGTGCGGTTGGAACCGATGACTTCGGTCCGCTGGCCGATAACGATCCTGCTAATGACGGTACGGACACCGACGGCAACGGCATCTGTGATGCCGGCTCGACAGATGCGGATGGGGACGGTTGTGATGATGGCGTAGATCCTGCTCCGCTCGTCTTCAGCCCGGATACGGATGGTGACGGTCAAGGTAACGACTGTGATACTGATGATGATAATGATGGTGTTCTTGACGGCGCTGATAGCGCCCCATTGGATCCTGATGTTTGTGCTGATGCCGATGGCGACAGCTGTGACGACTGCGCGGTAGGAACCGACAACTTCGGTTTGCTGGCCGATAATGACCCAGCCAATGACGGAACGGATACCGATAGTGACGGCCTCTGTGATGCCGGTGATCCGGATCAGGACGAAGACGGCTGCGCTAATGGCGTAGATCCGGCACCGCTCGTTTTCAGCGTTGATACGGATGGCGACGGTCAAGGCAACGACTGTGACACCGATGATGATAATGACGGTGTAGTCGATGGTTCCGATACCGCTCCTTTGAACCCAGATGTCTGTATTGATTCCGATAGCGATGGTTGTGACGACTGTGCGGTCGGAACCGACAACTTTGGTCCGTTGGCCGATAATAATCAAGCCAATGACGGAACAGACACCGATAGCGACGGTATCTGTGATGCCGGTGACCCCGACCAGGATGATGACGGCTGCGCTAATGGCGTAGATCCGGCACCGCTTGTCTTCAGCGTTGATACGGATGGTGACAGCCAAGGCAACGACTGTGACACTGATGATGACAACGATGGTGTTCTTGACGGTGCGGATACTGCCCCTCTGAACCCTGATGTCTGTGCTGATGCCGATGGTGACACCTGTGACGACTGTGCGGTCGGAACCGATAACTTCGGTCCTTTGGCAGATAATAATCCGGCTAATGACGGTCTTGATACTGATGGCGACGGCGCCTGTGATGCCGGTGACAGTGATACAGACAATGACGGTTGTGCCGATGTTGATGATCCTGCCCCGTTGACTTTCAGCGCTGACACGGATGGTGACGGAGAGGGCAACGACTGTGATACTGACGATGATAATGACGGCGTGCTTGACGGCGCAGACAGCGCTTTCTTGAATCCGTTCATCTGCCAGGACGCTGATCTCGACGGTTGTAACGACTGTGCGGTAGGCGTGGACGGGTTTGGTCCGCTGGCCGACAACGATCCGGCCAACGATGGTCTTGATACTGACAGCGATGGTATCTGTGATGCCACTGATCCTGATAAAGATAATGACGGTTGTGCAAATGGGTCCGATCCTGCTCCGCTCGTCTTTAGTGCTGATACAGACGGAGACGGTCTGGGCAACGACTGTGACACCGACGATGATAATGACGGTGTACTTGATGTTACCGATACTGCTCCGTTGGACCCTGATCTCTGTGCTGATGTTGATGGTGACACCTGTGACGATTGTGCGGTAGGAACCGACAACTTCGGTCCGCAGGCAGATAATGCACCAGCTAATGACGGACTTGATACCGATAGTGACGGTCTCTGTGATGCCGGCGATCCGGATCGGGATAATGATAAGTGCGCCAATGGCGTTGATCCTGCTCCGCTCGTCTTCAGTCCCGATACGGATGGCGATCTTGCAGGCAATGACTGCGATACCGATGATGATAATGACGGTGTCCTGGATGGTTCTGATACTGATCCTTTGAACCCTGATGTCTGTGCTGATGCCGATGGCGACAGCTGTGACGACTGCGCAATTGGTACCGACAATTTCGGTTCGCAGCCGGATAATACTCCAGCCAATGATGGCCTTGATACGGATGGTGACGGGATCTGTAATGCCGGTGACACTGATAAGGATAATGACGGTTGTGCCGATGGCGTTGATCCTGCCCCGTTGACCTTCAGTCCTGATACGGATAGTGATGGCGAAGGCAACGATTGTGATGCTGATGATGACAACGACGGTGTGCTCGACGGTTTAGACAGCTCTCCTCTGAACCCCAATTATTGCGCTGATGCTGACGGCGACAGCTGTGACGACTGTACGGTGGGTACCGACGATTTTGGTCCGTTGGCCGATAATGATCCAGCTAATGACGGCCTTGATACGGATGGCGACGGTCTCTGTAATGCCGGTGACGGCGATAAAGATAATGACGGTGTAGCCGACATTTACGACTCTGCACCATTGGACAACACGGTATGCCGTGACGCTGATGGTGACGGCTGTGATGACTGCTCAAGCGGTGTAGATGCACCGAACAACGACGGTACTGATACTGACAGTGACGGTCTCTGTGATGCCGGTGATCCGGACCAGGATAATGACGGTGTTATCAACGGCAGCGACTCTGACCCACTGGACAACACAGTATGCCGCGACCTGGATGGCGATACCTGTGACGACTGTTCAAGCGGTATCGATGCACCTAATAATGATGGCCTTGATACTGACAGTGATGGTGCCTGTAATGCAGGTGATCTGGATGATGATAATGACGGGGTTGTTGACGGCAGCGACTCTGACCCACTGGACAACACAGTATGCCGCGACCTGGATGGTGATAGCTGCGACGACTGTTCAAACGGCACGGCCGATTTCATGAATGACGGTATCGACACTGACGCTGACGGATTTTGTGATGTTGGTGACCCGGATGATGATAATGACGGGGTTGTTGACGGCAGCGACTCTGATCCATTTGACAACACGCTGTGCCGCGATGCTGATGGCGATACTTGTGACGACTGTTCGAGCGGCACGGATGATATCAACAATGATGGCACAGACAATGATACCGACGGCCTCTGTGATATCGGCGACCCGGATGATGATAATGACGGTGTGGATGACGGTATCGACTCTGATCCGTTTGACAACACGCTGTGCCGCGATGCTGATGGCGATACTTGTGACGACTGTTCGAGCGGCACGGATGATATCAACAATGATGGCACAGACAATGATACTGACGGCCTCTGTGATATCGGCGACCCGGATGATGATAATGACGGTGTGGATGACGGTATCGACTCTGATCCGTTTGACAACACACTGTGCCGCGATGTTGATGGCGACACCTGTGACGACTGTTCAAACGGTATGGATGATGTAGCCAACGATGGTACCGATACTGATGGTGATGGAATCTGTGATGCTGGCGATAATGACTCAGATAATGACGGCTGTGAGGATGATTATGATTCAGCGCCGTTGACCTTCAGCCCTGATCCGGATGGTGACGGATTTGGTGATGATTGTGATCTTTGCTCGGCTGATATTGACAAGATTGATCCTGGTGTCTGTGGCTGCGGCATCTCCGATATCGATACGGATCTTGACGGGGTAGCGGACTGTTTTGACAGCTGTCCTATGGTACCTAATCCTACTCAGGGCGATGCTGATGGTGATGGAATCGGTGATGCTTGTGACGGCAATTTTGTGACAGTAGCGGCGGGCGATGGCCATACAATGGGTATTAAGGATGATGGCACGGTCTGGGCCTGGGGCCTGAACGATCACGGACAACTGGGCAATGGTACTGGTAACGATAGTGCCGTTCCTGTAATGGTTTCCAACATCAGCAATGTGATAGCAGTTGCCGCTGGCGGCTCTCACAGCCTGGCGCTCAAGAACGATGGAACGGTCTGGAGCTGGGGGTATAACTCTTACGGACAATTAGGCAATTCAAGTACTGCCGGCAGCAACGTCCCAATGCAGGTTTCAAGCCTTACTAATGTCGTGGCAATTGCCGCTGGTAATTTTCACAGCCTGGCGCTTAAGGATGATGGCACAGTCTGGGCCTGGGGATATAATTTCTATGGGCAGCTGGGTGACGGTACTAATTCGAAACGCACAACCCCTGTACAGGTTTCCGGCCTCTCCAATGTGACAGCCATTGCTGCCGGCTACTACCACTCAGCGGCGGTTATAGGTGACGACACGGTCTGGACTTGGGGAAATAACTCCTGGGGCCAGCTTGGTGATGGTACCACCAGCCATAGGTCGCTGCCTGTCTCTGTCTTTGGCTTTACCGGAGCGACGAGTGTTGCGACGCATGGCCACTTTATCCTGGCGCTTAAAGATGACGGAAGTGTCTGGGGGTGGGGCGTTAACGGCTATGGCCAACTGGGGAATGAAGGTCCAGACAGCCCGCTGCCGGTGCAGGTGTCCGGCCTGGTTAACGTGACAGCAATCGCCGCTGGTGCAACTCATAGTGTAGCCCTCGAATCTGACGGTACTGTCTGGGGTTGGGGTAATAATTTCTATGGTCAGCTGGGTGACGATGATGACGAGGACAGCGCTGTCCCTATGCAGGCAGTTGACCTTACCAATGTGACTGCCGTTGTTGCTGGATATTATCATACAGTAGCGCTTAAGGATGACAGCACGGTCTGGACCTGGGGCGACAACAGCTTCGGTCAGCTGGGTGATGGAACTAATGATGATGCCTATGTTCCTGTACAGCTGTTAGACTTGCCGCCCAGCGTGCAGGTAATGGGCGGTTGGGATTATAGCGTGGCCCTTCAGGCTGACGGAACTGTCCTGGCTTGGGGTGAGAACTCCAACGGGCAGCTGGGTGATGGTACATATACCCAGCGAAAAACCCCTGTGCAGGTCTTTGGTCTCAACAAAGTGATGGCAATTTCGTCTGTGGATTCTCATACTCTGGCCCTCAAGCTGGATGGGACAGTCTGGGCCTGGGGAAGTAACAGTCATGGACAGCTGGGCAACGGTTTAGATGGCAGTGCGCAACAAGACAATAATCTTCCTGCGCAGGTTCTAGGGGTCGCAAATGTAATTGCCGTTTCTGCTGGTTACGAGTACAGCCTGGCGCTCAGGAGCGACGGTTCGGTCTGGGCCTGGGGATTGAACACGAAAGGGCAGCTTGGTACCGACTCG
>Ga0209919_1000733_pt1 | contig 16208 bp, 10 predicted proteins | sample SalPon2A_C_D2_MG_FD_185721 | JGI IMG/M metagenome (GOLD analysis project Ga0209919, IMG submission 185721) | Soil microbial communities from South San Francisco under conditions of wetland restoration - Salt Pond MetaG R2A_C_D2_MG (SPAdes)... | ecosystem: Environmental > Terrestrial > Soil >... | reverse complement strand
CTCTTATATTTGGTGTGTTTTATCTTTGGGGTAAATTAATCAAACTACCAGCAACGAACAATTTTAAAAATTAAATAAATAGTGTGCTTTTGTTTATTGCTTTAAGTTTATTTATCTTTTATAAGTAAAAATTACCGATATTATCTTGCTGGATTGAACTGAAACCAATTTGGGTAAATAATTAGAAGAACTAATCCAGCAAAAAAAGCCACACATTGTGTGGCTACAAGTATCGGTAAATTAAGAGACTTAATTCGTGAGCGCGGGTGGTTTCGAACCACCGACCCTCTGCTTAAAAGGCAGATGCTCTACCCCTGAGCTACGCGCCCTGAAAAAATGGGAGTAACAAATATAAGAATTCGTGTTTTTTATTCCAAATTCACTAATATATATAATTTAGGTATTTTTAGATATGATGATGAAAAATGCTAAAATACTCGTTTGTGACGATGACGAAACCCTGTGTTATTTGCTGAAAGAGCAACTTTTGGAGGAAAGCTTTTCTGTTGATACTGTTTATGACGGTGGTTTAGCAATTAATGCAATTAAAGGAAAAAACTATGACGTCTTGTTGCTCGATCTCAATATGGGTGAAGTTTCAGGAGAAGATGTATTAAAATTTGTTAATGATTACAGCTCCTCCATAATGGTTATCGTGCTAACAGCACAATCAGATGTTAAAAAAGCAATTGAGTGCATTAAGATAGGCGCTTACGATTTTATCAGCAAACCATATAACTTTGATGAACTCCTGATTACAATTAATCGGGCACTGGAACATAAAGAATTGCTAGTTAAAACAACAATTCTTGCAAGCCAGGTTAACAAAAAATTATCTAACACAATTATTGGTGAAAGTACGGAGCTACAGAAAGTAATAAATCTTGCAAACAAGTCTGCGATTTCTGATTCAAATGTTTTAATAGAGGGTGAAACCGGAACAGGTAAAGAACTTTTTGCAGAATATATACATAAACATTCTTCCAGAAATGAAGAGCCTTTTGTTGTTATTAATTGTGCCTCTCTCCCAGACCAATTAATTGAGAGCGAATTATTTGGTCACGAAAAAGGTGCTTTTACGGATGCAAAATCAACCAAGCAGGGACTAGTTGAAATTGCACATGGTGGAACTCTTTTTCTAGATGAAATTGGTGAGCTTAGTTTAACTCTTCAGCCAAAACTCCTGCGATTTTTGGAAAATGGTGAGTACAGAAGAATTGGTGGAGTCACAAACCTTACCTCTAATGTTAGAGTAATTGGAGCTACCAACAAAAATCTTCTTGAAGAAGCAGACAATAAAAATTTCCGCCGTGATCTATTATTCAGGTTAAATGTTATTACTTTAACAGTTCCCCCTCTAAGAGACAGAAAGGAAGATATTTTGTTGTTAGCACGTCATTTCCTGGAAACAAAATCACCCATTAGATCCCCCAAAAAACTCTCTCCTGAGGCTGAATCCATTCTTGTGAAATATAGTTTTCCTGGTAATGTAAGAGAATTGGATCACGTAATCGAAAGAGCATTAATTTTTGCAGAATCAGATGAAATTCATTTAGACGACCTAAATCTTCCGGCTGAGGCAGTTAGAAAAACAACAGCCCCAGATGAAAAGGAATTCTTCGATAAAGTCCTTAGTATGGCTGAAGTTGAAAAACAGCATATAAAGAAATCCTTAAGGTTTAATAATTGGGATAGAACCCAAACAGCAAATCAATTGGGAATAAGCCCCAAAACCCTGTATACTAAAATTAAAAAATACGAAATTAAACAGGATTAAAGTGTCTGACAAAATAACTTCGAAAAATTTATTAGTGAAACTTTTGGAAACCGATGATACCGCTTTTGCAATAGCTGATAAATCACAAAAGATTGTCTGGTACAACCTGGCCTTTAAAAAAAAATTTAAGAATTTAGATCTCGACAGAAAAAAGTTGACTTCTATTTTTAAAAATCTAAGCCCAGATGAGATCGACAAAGCAAAGAACAATCCATTTCTAGTTCAAACCAAGAAAAACAAAACCGCCGAAATAAGCAAAATAAAATTTGATTCAAAGGATTTTATCTTTAAAATCAAACTCTCGGATAAAGAAAACATTAAAAATCTCCGACCAGTATTATTAGACCAACAGCAGGTACAATTTGTTAAAGAACTTCATAATATTTTAACTCTTCTCATTAAAGAAAGCTCGTTACAAAAACTATCCGGAGAAATCCTTACAAAATGTATTTCCCTCAGCAATAGTAGTTTCGGAATAATAGTATACAACAACAAGAAGGAAAACAAGAAGCATACTTTTACATTAATAGATAACGGTAAAACACTTGACAATTTTGATGAATTAGGTGCGGAAATTGAGACTAATCTTAGTTTTTTAAATAAATGGTTGAACAGCTATAGGCGTTCATTAATCGGTAGGAACCAGCCGGAGTATCTTGCCTCTGGACTTACTCAGCTATTAAAAGCTGATGAAATTATTCTATCACCCTGTATATTTGAAAATAACCACATTGCCACAATTATAACAGGTAGAACAAAAAACAACTATACAGATTTTGAGATTAATACAATAGAACAATTTGCTGCTTTGTTAAGTTTTACGATCACTAGCATAAAAACAAGAGAACTAAACACAGCTTTGGAAACGCGTCTTTTACAATCCCAAAAACTGGAAACCATTGGTAAACTATCCTCGGGGATGGCACATGATTTTAGTAACCTGCTTTCAAGTATTTTTGGAAGTGTGAATCTTCTAAGAAAAAGGGTACCTGAAAATGAGGGCGTAATAAAACTAATTGATAACATAGAAAATTGTTCAATCAGGGCAAGAGATTTAACTAAGGGTCTTCTTTCATTTGGAAAACCCACACCCAGAAGAAAAGAGCTAATCAAACCCAATATTCTTCTAAATGAAATTTCTAAGGTGGTTATTCAGACCTTCCCCAAAACCTTAAATTTTAAACCCTTTATTCAAGATGATCTTTTTGAAATTCTCGGAAATGGAACGGAAATTTACCAGGTTTTATTAAACCTCTGTGTAAATGCTAAAGAGGCAATTGAAAAAACCGGGACAATCACATTTTCCGGAAAAAATATAATAGTAGATAAAAAAAATAATATTGAACACCCCCTTTTAAAGCCCGGGAAGTATGTGTGGTTTTCTGTGAAGGATTCCGGTTCTGGAATTGAAGAGGAAAATTTATTAAAGATTTTCGACCCTTATTTTTCAACAAAAACAAAAGATACGGGTTCAGGTCTCGGACTTTATGTCACTTATGGAATAATTAAGGCTCACAATGGTGAAGTTGAGGTTTCAAGCAAGCCAAACAAAGGCACCACATTTGACGTATTTATACCTTCCTATGAACCGACCAAAATTAAAATTCCCGAAGAAGAAAAAATAATACTTCTTGCTGAAGATGAAGTAATGTTAAGTGACCTACTATCTGAGTTATTGGAATCTACGGGTTACAACGTGCTAAAAGTCTATAATGGAACGGAAGTTTTAAAAGTACTAACTGAAGAATTAAAAGTAGACATGGTAATACTTGATTATAATATGCCGGAAATGAATGGAGTAGATTGCGCAAAGAAAATCCGAAAACTTAACCTGGAAATGCCAATCATACTTTCTACCGGAAGTATGTCAATTTCTGATAATCATGATTTGAAAAAGATAGGCATTTCTGCTTTTGTAACAAAACCCTACGAATTTGACCAATTATTAGAAACAATTCAAAAATTACTCTAATGTATTACTCTTCGCTAGTATCTTTAACGTCTACCATTTTAATGCTCTTTGTATAATCAGATAGCATTGGATTTTTAATTGCATTTAAATTATTAAGAACGTCGTTAATTTCTTTAATCCCTATTTCAATATAATTTAATCTTTTGGTCAAAGCTTCCTTCGATATGTTGTCTTTGTCTAACTCACGCTTAATTGCTGCTACAGATAAATTCATCAGAGTAAGCGGCTGTTTTATTTTGTGATTTGCAGTAACAACTGTTGCTGCAAACACGCTCTGTTTTTCTGCTTCAATCAAAAGATCTTGAGCCTCGGATAGTTTAAGAGCCGAATTAACCCTTGCGAGCAATTCTACCCTGTTGAACGGCTTTTTAATATAATCAAATGCGCCAGCTTCAAGACCTTCCCTGGTATCTTCTGCCCCTACTTTTGCTGTAACAAGAATTATCGGTATGTTCTTTGTCTCGGGGTCATTAACAAGAGTCTTGCACACTTCAATGCCAGTTATTCCAGGCATCATGACATCAAGTAATATTAAATCGGGCATTTCCGCTTTGGTTTTTTCTATTCCAGACTGACCATCATAAGCTGTTATTATTTCATAGCCTTCACGCTCAAGTCGATCCTGTAGCATAAAAACATTTTCAGGAAGATCGTCAACGACTAGTATTTTTTTCATTTAAATGGCTTTTTGTTTGGAGAATGCTTTTTTAATTTTAAAAGACATTACGGTTGGATTAACTGGTTTGGGAATATAATCATCAAAACCATGCTTTAAGATTATTTCCTTATCTTCCAGCATAGCTTTTGCTGTAACAGCAATTACTGTAATTTCGGACCAGGCCGAATTTGAGCGAATTCTTTTCAGAGTCTGAAATCCATCCATTTCAGGCATCATAATATCAAGTAATATAAGATCCGGTACTTTGTTTTCGAGTTTAGTCAGGCACTCAACTCCGTTTTTGGCTAGTATAGTCTTATAATTACAGGATTCCACAATCTCATTTATTGTAAATAATGTGTCAGGATCATCATCTACTATTAATACTTCGCCAAGTATGTTTTTTGCTTGTGTCGGTTTCTTTGAATGGCCCGGCTCCTGTATATTTAATTTTTTTTCACTTTTCGGAAGATTCTTAAAAGAGATACTTTCCTGAATTTTTAAATGGTCTCGTACTATCTTTAAAACATCAAGCGGATGGCCTTTGCTCTTGAGAGTAATTTCCTCTACGACATTATGTAAAGAGTTTTTTTCTTCCTCTGAAAGATCTTTTGCCGTGCTTATAATTATAGGAATGTCCTTAGTTTCTTTATTAGATTTCAGCCTATGGGATAAAGTAATTCCATCAACACCGGGCATCATTAGGTCAACTATTACCAGGTCGGGTTGCGCTTCTAATATTTTACTAAAGGCAAGATTACTGTCTTTTATGTAATCAATACGAATTTTTTCATTCTTAAATGTTTTTTTATACCTATCAAATTCTAATTCATCATCATCAACAACTATTATTTTCTCTATTTTTTTAATAGCATTATTTTCGAGTTTTTCTAATGCACTATGCAATATTGCATCAGAAATAGGTTTAACATAATAATCAAAGGCACCGAATCCATATCCCAGATTTTTATCACCCATAATTGAAATTACTATAACAGGAATATTTTTTGTTTTCTCATTTTCTTTTAATTCTTGTAATACGAGCCAGCCATTTTTCTTCGGAAGCAGAATATCCAGGGTAATTGCAAATGGTTGCAACTCAATTGCTTTTTTTAAACCCTGCTCACCATCTTCGGCATAAACAACGTCGTATCCCTTTGAAACGAGGTATTGGCCTACCGTATATCTAACCTTTGGATCACTATCAATTATGAGTATAGGATTTGGGTGGTTTTCCATCATAAGGCTAACATTATCTTCGTCTGCCTCTTCTACACTGCCTTCAGATACAAAAACGAGGGGAACGGTAAACGTAAAGATAGAGCCTTTTCCTATTTCACTCTTAACCTTAATACTGCCTTCTAATAGGTCAGATATTTTTTTGCATATTGCAAGTCCAAGTCCTGTACCGCCAAACTTCCTTGTAGTTGTACCATCTGCCTGTCTGAACTCTTCAAATATTATGGCAAGATCTTCCTTAGAAATACCGATACCGGTATCGCTAATATCAAATCTTAGTTTATTAGAATCGATGGAAACCGCCAACTGTACATAACCATTCTCCGTAAACTTAATAGCATTACCTAAAAGATTTATCAAAACCTGAGTGATTTTCTCTCTTTCTATATTTACAATGATTCTTGTGTTACAATTTCTTTCTAATTTAAAATCTATTGCTTTATTAATCACCAGGGGACTAATCGATGTTTCAACATCCCGGACCAATTCTTCAAGCATTACATCCTCATTATGCAATTCCATTTTACCGGCTTCTATCTTAGAAAGATCAAGAATATCATTAATAAGATTCATTAATCTTTTACTGCTCTTAAAAACGACCTCAAGTCTTTCGTGGTTTTTGCCAATTAAAGATGTTTCTTCAAGAATAAGTTCAGTAAGCCCCAAAATTGAATTCATTGGGGTTCTTAACTCGTGAGACATACTGGCAAGAAATTGAGATTTTAATTTTGTTGCTTCCTCGGCTTTATGTTTTTGAATTTCAAGTTCATTTGCTTTTTCTTTTAACTTAGCGTGTAGTTCAACAAGGGTTTCGTTCTGTTTCCTTATTTGTATGTTTTGCTTCTGGATATCCCCGTTTAGACTTTTAAGTTCTGCCACCAAATCTTTTAACTTAACAAATGCAGTTGCGTTTGTAATTCCAATGGCAAGTTGTTCCTGTATTCTTGATAGATATTCACGCGCTTCAGCGCTTGGTTTTCCAGTTGCACCTAGTTCAAGAATCGCGATCACTCTTTTTGAGTAAATTACCGGGACCATCAATAGGTGCTTAATTTCAATGTCAACAATCCCCATCGAAACCGTTGGAAAGTTCTCTTCAAAACTTAATTCGTAAAATTCTTTGTTTTTAATCACAAGATTAAAAAAGCTACTTTCTCTCGCAGCGAGGCTCTTGTTGTCGCCCAACCCATAAGAGCTGGCTAAATTAATTTCATTGTTTTCATCCACCGTGTACAGAGCCCCAACAACAAAGCCAGCTGTTTTAATTATTTTTAACAGTGATGCTTCTGAAACTTCTGATAATGTTGGGTTCTGATTTATCAGTGTTATGAATTCAGAATATTCATTTTTGGCACGCTCGTTTTTGTCCAGATCCACAAGCATTCTATTAAAGGCGCCTGCCAGTTGTCCTATTTCATCGTTGCTCTTAATTGCAATTTTATTTTTAAAATTTCCACTTTTTGTTAATTCTGTTGCCTCACTTAATTCTGATATATGTTTTCTAATTCTACCAGTAAATATCATTGTTAGTATCAGAGAAAGTGCTACACCGGCAGAGCCTAATACAATTAAGATATATTTAATGCTATTTTTCAAATCTGATGTTTCGCCGATAGGATTAAAGATTATGAACTCGAGTTGATTGCTTAGTTCAGTGCCGTTTACAGGTTTGTAGATCGTAGTCAAAATATCATCAGCGGAAGATCCTTCACTAAAAACAGTAAAATTATTTTTTGATGAGAGATGGTTGTATGCTTCGGTAATTACAAAAAAATTCTTCTGGTTGCGCTCTTCATTTGAAACCAGAAGCGGAGTATTGTTCCATATTAAGGCTATTTCTGAGCGTATTTTTTGAGAAATGTTATTTAAAAGTGTCTGATTAAGTACCCTCCCGTAATAATATTCCCTGCCATCCTCCCCCTTATATGTTTTTATTATTACAGAAGGATTGTCGTTCAGAAAATCTTGTATTGTAAAATTTTTATGGGAAATGTTTATTTGGGGTTTATGTATTTCTCTGGATATGTTCTTAGAGTTTTGATTTTTTTCAAAGACAAAGTCAAGGTTTTGGTCTGTTAATTCAGTTTTGTTAAATTGCTCGTCCAGCCCAGAATTTAATACAGAGTAAAAATCATCTTCGGTGTATTGTAATTCTTCCCTGTATTGGTAAATAAAGTCGTTTGCGGAATTTAACAGATATTTTGATTGCTGTGAAGTAAGAACATTGTACATAATTGAATAATAAGCAACTGCAGAGCCCCCTAATATCAAAACAACAATGGCAAAATTTATAATTAATATTCTATAGCTTATTTTCATCTTTACGAATCTTTTTGCAGCACATTCCTAATGGTTATCAACAATTCATCAAAATCATATGGTTTACTAATAAAATCACTCGCACCCATTTTTGCTGAATCGATTGCACTTTTAACATCAGCATAAGCGGTAAGAACAATTACTTTGCTTTTTATGTTTTGATCTTTTAATTCTCTTAATACATCAAACCCATCCCTACCGGGCATTTTTAAGTCCAATAGAATTAAGTCAACTGGTTTCTCTGCCAGGCCTTTTAACGCTTTATCAGCATCATTAATAAAGCTTGTTTCATATCCAACTTCTTTAAGTTCATCACTTAAAGCTTCGCAAAGGTTAATATCGTCATCAACAATTAATATTGATTCCATTTTTATACCTAGTTACTGTCGTTAATTTTTGTTTCAGGGCTATTGAATTTATGATACTGTATTCTCTCCCTGTTTTTCAAAATTTCGTCCTTAAGCGGGTTTGTTGATTGCTTTCCTGCCAGCCTATCTTTAAGAGTAGGAATCAGCTCTACTTTTATAAGTAGCACGAGCTCTCTTTTATTAACCTTAATGTCATCACTTCCGAAGATATAACGCAGCCCAAAAAACCACCACGGCAAATCTTTCAGGAAAGGAATCCCTGTTCGCACTGTACTCTCATCATTTAAAAATAATCCGCCTATTACAGTCTCTTCCCCATTTAGCATTACAACCTGTGTAGTAGCTGCTGTTTTATTAATTACTGATGTAAGATCGGTAACCTGAAAAGTTGAACGCTCTGCATTTATATTCAGTACTATATAATTAATTCCGTCCTCCCTATATACATGCGGCGTTACCTTAAGAATTGTTCCCGTTGGATAAAACTTTTCTACTGTATTCCCGGAAAAATCTTTTTGTTTTACAGAGAAATCTGAACCAACCTGAATTGTTCCTTCCTGTCCATCTCTAACTACGGTAGTTGGAGCAGTAATAACCTGCCCAACATTTTCGCTTTCTAAAAATTGAAATAAGGCCGTTGCATTTCCATTAAAACTACCAATACCAAAACTTGATTTAGCCGCAAATTGTCCACCTTGAAAAGTCTGCGTATTGGTTGAAGAACTACCAGATGTTGAAGAACCATCCCCCGTTAAAGTACCAGCATCTTTTACATCTCCCAATTGCCCGCCAAGATTCAGGCCATTTTTAGAGAGCAAAACCTGCCAGTTTATTCCCATTTGTCTTGCTTTGGTTACGTCAGAATCAAAAAAGATGGCAGAAATTTTTACTTCTCTTGCATCCACAGAAGCGTAATTTGTGGCGTCTTTATTTTTTTCTGACAACTGATCATTTCTTTTAATTATAGTTACATCATTTTTCTTTTCATAAATAAGGCCCGCATATTTGACTATAATATCCATTGCCTTTTCATAATACATATTATTAATTTCAACCCCTATTGGTGCAGAATATTCTGCTAAAGAGACGATTTTTTTTCCTGTTGCTTTTTCGCTAACCTTGCTCAATAACTCTACTGCCTGGTCAAAAGGAAGCGAAGATGAAAGAGTAACCATTTGGTCAGGATTTGTCTGCCCGGTAAGAGTTTTTTCCAGGTATTCCTGTGCATTGCCCCTGAATGATATAATCAGTATCAATAATATTACGAATGAGTTAATTTTAGTCTTCATTTTTTAATCTCTTTATTAATGATTCTCTTTGTCTTTAATAGATTTCGATGATTCTTTTTCAAGCGATAATTCCGTCTTTTCGATAATCCCGCCTTTATTAATGATAAAGTCAACCTTACTTTGATCGTAGTCAATCTTGGTTAAATACCCGAGATAAACCTGCTCCCCTTCCCACAGGAGATATGTGTTCCCCTTGGCATCAGAAAGGAATGCCCCTTCCGGAATTATTGCCAGTAGTTTGGCTCCCTGAACATCAAGAAGATTGTCAACATTCGGCGGAATATCATTCCTGATTAAAGGATAGAAAACATCATACAGTGGCCGGGCAATTAATTGGTTTTCTTTATGGGTGCTGCTTGCAAACCTGTTATCTGGAGAAAAATAAACGTCCACCACCATTGTGAAACTAACAAGAAACCTGGGTATTCCTTCTTTATTGGTTGATGTCAAATTACTTAGAGAAAGATTGGTGATTTTTTTGAGTTCCTTGCTTTCTTCAATTGCATATATAAGTTGGTGAACTTCTCTGAACTCACCGCTTCCGCTAAGTTTGTATTCGTAATAAAAAAACTTGTTTTGGGGTTTTTGCCCAACATATTCAACGTTTGTTTTTGTTTCTTCTGAAGAATTTAAACTAATACTATTTATAAAGTTGAAAAACTTTATCGAAGAAATGTTTTGTGGGATATTAAATTTCCTTGATGCAAGCACAGAGTCTAGAACAGCCTCTCTTTTTAAAAGATCTTTAAGTTGTGCTGTTAACTGTTCAGTATTATAATCGCTGGCCTCCAATTTTTTCAGTTCATCTTTTTTCTCATTTAAAGATCCTCTTTGGGTAACGAAAAGATAGTACCCTCCTGCTATGAGAATTAAGATCAATAAAATTACCAGGCCCAATGTGTTTTTTAATTTTCTATTCATTTAGATATCTTTTGATAACTTGATAAATCGAAGTTCATTGTAAATTTATAGGCGTTCTTCTCACGCAAAGTTTCATAATACATGCCCCTTAGTTCTGCGTTTTTCATTGCATAAGCAAATTTAGTCAAAACGTATTTAGATAAGGCATATCCTTCAAGATTAACTCTGTTGTCCGCTCCGAGACTTAATTTTGTAAGCCATATACTTTTATTCGAAGCAAAAAAATCAGATATTTTCTTAAAAGAATTTGACCAAACACCAGTACCTACTGAAACTGAATCGAGAATTGCCTGGGTTTTTCCAAAATCATTAATTCTTCCCTCTACTTCCGAGATTTTATTGAGTATTGACTTATTCTGAGTAAGCAAGAGTTGCCTGCTTGCAATCTGGCCTTTTAAAGTATTTATTTCTTTTTTATTCACTAATATTTGCTGGGTAATAAAAAATGTGGCAATAAACAATATCGGCAGCATTAAATAGCCATGCCATGCAAACTGGAGGAACTTTTGGTCCTCTTTAACATAACGAGGAAGTAAATTTATTCCTTTGTGAATCTCTTCAAGTTCATCAAAATAATCTACTGCCGCAGCAATGGGCACGCTGAAAGATGACACTGTCTCGAGAGTTTTCTTATCTAAACTAGTTAGATCTATCTCTTTGAAATCGATTCGTGAAACATTTGCTTCAGGGAAAGTTCCATAAAAAGAAAGAATTATATTTTCAGAATCATCTTCACCGCAAACTATAATGTTATCAAGTGTTGTAATGCCTCCGTTCTCCATCTCCAGCAATATTTTAGAGAAATATACATCATATGTGTGCAGGTTTATTGTTCCTATATCAAGGGTGGTTCCAATATGCTTTACTTTCCTGCCATGCATAAAAATAAGTTTGCTATATTCTTTACCAATATAAACGATTAAGGAATGATCGTCCGGAAAGAATTTTTTCTTCTTTGCTATATAATAAGCAAGCGAAACTTCAGCGCTTTTTACCGATTGAATTTGGTAATTTCTTTTCCCGTTATACTGGGCAAGGGAATTTATTTGACCGATACAAGGAACTTCGCCACTTATGAAAACTGCCATCCACGATTTATCTGATAGCTCAACATATGACAGATTTTCTTTATCAAGCGTCACATCTTTCGATTTTTGAATATCATCAATTACTTCCTGAGTGAAGTTTGCAGTGCTGTCTTTTTTATTTCCCTCGAAAACATGATAATGAACCGCTGGCTCTGTTATAACCGGGATAAATAAAGATCTGTTTAAGTTAAAACTCTTTAACGAATTATTAATTACACTGAGATTTGAAAGTCCGGCAGATCTTGTTCGTGACTCTTCCTTTGCCCTTCCTTCAATTCCCAGATCATCAACATCCAGCTTTAATCCCTCCATATCATCCTGAACATTAAACTCTGGGGCTACAACATCAAAGGCTGTTGTTTGAAGAACCTTAATTTTATCTTTTTCTTTTTGTACAACAGCTATTTTAGTGTCGCTGCCTTCACAATATGTAAATATTATTGACTTCATTTATCAGCCGTCATTATTTGTTGCATTCTGGTTTTATTATTGGCATATGCCATAGCGCTATCAAGAGAAATTTTCTTGGATAAATATAACCTTTTAAGATCTTGTTCCATAGTTATCATACCACCTTTTGATCCCTGGTTAATCATCATATAAATTTCACTGGTGTTATTGTTCTTAATTGCAGCTTTTACACTTGGCGTTACAATTAGCACTTCTTTTGCCAACACCCGTTTGCCGTCCAGGCTGGGTACCAGTTTTTGTGAAACCACTGATATCAAAACATCTGCCAGCCTGTTTCTAACTCTTTCTTGTTCTGCTGGATTAACTTCAGCTATAATTCTATCAAGCGATTCTACTGCGGAAGAAGTGTGCAGCGTTGAAAAAACCTTATGCCCTGTATCCGTAACTTCAAGAGCAGCAATTATAGTCTCTGGATCACGCATTTCACCAATTACAATTATATCGGGATCCTGTCTTAAAGCCTGAATAACACCGTCTTTAAAACTCATAACATCCCTACCTACCTCGCGGTGTTTTACTATAGAGACATTTGACTTGTGCACATATTCTAGTGGAGAAGCAATTATTACAATATGCGCCGGATCATACCTGTTGTGTTCATTAATAATCGAATCAAGTGTGGTGGACTTGCCGGAACCGGTAATACCTGTTACTAACGACAAACCAAATTTTATATAGGTATGGCTCATTGCCTTTACCACATTTGGGTGAAATCCAAGGCTATCCATTGAACGAATAGATGAGCTTATCGCTCTTAAATTAAGAGTAAGTGTTTCAAGCTCAAAATAAGCACATGCTCTGAATCTTGTGTTTATTTTTTTTCTTTCATAGTAAAATGAATAGCTGAAATCAAGATTTTTATTTTGATCTAAGAGCTTTCTCTGATTTTGGGTGAGTAAATTAATAATCAAAACTGCAGCTTCATCCGTAGAGAACTGCGGAAAATCATTTACTTTCTCCTTTTTCCCAAATATCCTTAACCACACAAATCCGTTGTTACCGGGGCCGCCTAACTCAAAATCTGATGCCTCTCTTTCTATCATGCTCGTTAGCATTCTATCAATTATTTTTTTAAGAATTAGTCTTTCTTCTGCATTTATCTTTTCAATATTTTCCAGAATATAATTAACCCTTTCTGCCCCATAGGACATTTTAGGAATTAAATCAATTATTTTATCTAAAATTGGTTTATATTCTGTATTAAAATTAACTAGTGTCATATCTTTATAATAATTTAATATTAATCTGAAGTAGAAGCTATAACTTCTTCAATTGAAGTAAGTCCAAGTTTTACTTTTTCAAGTCCCGCTTCTCTAAGGTTTAACGTTCCGTCTTTTCTTGCCTGTATTCTTATCTTTTCTTCATCAACTTCAATTCCTGATCTTACAATAACTTCTCTAATTTCTTTAGTAAAATACAACGATTCATGAATGGCAATTCTGCCTTTATAACCAGTGCCAAGACATTTTTCACAGCCCTTGGCCTCATAAACGGTATGTTTTTTCCACTCCTCTATGTCCAGGCCTGCGGCCCGCATCGTTACTTCGTCAAAAGTTGTAACTTTTTTCTTACAGTCGGGACAAAGCCTTCTTACAAGTCTCTGGGCAACAATGAGATTAATAGCATAAGCAATAAGAAATGGTTCAATGCCCATTTTGTATAATCTTGCAACTGCACTTGGCGCATCGTTGGTATGAAGAGTTGAAAATGTAAGGTGCCCTGTATTAGCCAATTTGATTGCCACTTCTGCCGTTTCCTTATCTCTCATTTCACCAACAAGCACAATGTCAGGATCGTGTCGTAAAATTGAACGAATTGCCTGTTCAAAATTCATTTTATAGCCAATCTTAAGCTGACGGGCCCCTTCTATAACATACTCAACCGGATCTTCAACTGTTAAAACATTTACTGATGGATCAATTACCTGGTAAAGAGCAGCAACAAGCGTGGTGCTTTTTCCACTTCCCGTTGGACCGGTTAAAATAACCATGCCCTGGGGCTGATTAATTGCTTTTAAGAATGCCTCTTTTCCATACCCAACCAACCCTAGCTTATCAATATCCCGGATAACTTTTCTATCGTCAAGTATTCTTATTACTACGCTTTCAAACTTATTCTTTAATTCTGTTCCGACCATTGGTAAAACGGAAACTCTGAAACGAATTACTGTTCCATCAATTTCTCTTTGAATAAATCCGTCCTGTGCGCTTTCGCGCTCAAACCTATCCATCCCTTTTGAACGATCTTTAACAACGGCGACAACTGCCTCGGGCAAGGTTCCCTCCTGAGTATGCCAATGTTGTAGTAATCCGTCAATTCTAATATCAATTTCTGTTTTATTTCCTGGTCTTGGAACAAAATGAATGTCGCTTGCACCTTTTCTAACACCCTCAACAAGTGCACCCTCAACAAGATTAATGAGAGCACTTTTATTTATTTCAGCATCTAATTCGTCTTCATCCAAAGAGCTTTCGCCCCTGTCAATTTCCATTTCCGGTGCAACATCTTCCATTGCTTTAAGAAAAGCATTTTCGGGGGGCAGTATTATTTTTATTAAATCGTCAAAAGCTTTTTTCTGAATATATACTATTTCATATTTCTTAGCCTGAAACCCAAAAGCAATTTTAGATATATTCCGGTCAGTAGGATCAGTGGCCGCCAGAATCAATTTATCTTTTGACCTGTCATCGTACATAAAAGGAATAATGCTATGATCTAACATCTGTTTTTTCAGTTGTTCGCTGGCTCCATCCATCATTCTTCTTATGGCTTCAATTCGCCTCGGAGGAACTTCCTCCGGAATTATTTCAAGCTCTCTGAAGGCATAAAGAATAGCAACTTCCTTAAATATTGCATCATGGTCATATTTAAAATCCTGCACCAAAATTTGTGCGAGATTTCGTTTTATTTTGCCCTTATCGTCAGCTTTGGCTGCAAGGGCTTTTTCAAGCATTGCGCCATCTATTATTCCTTTTTTAAAAAGGAGATAACCAATTTTATCCGTCATTTCAAGACTTGTGTCCATCATACTATCGTTCTCTCTACTTGCTGAACATTCATAGCTGTACCAGGTGTTTTGGGTCTTACAGTTGCTGTTTCCGCAGAAACAAGAGTCAACAATATCATTACAACCATAATTATCATTGCAATAAATACCTGAACCAACTCAATAAAATTTTTAAGTCTGTAAACTGTTTCTGCTTCATAATAGTTTGCAATTTGTAGTGATGTGTTTTTAATAGTTCCCGTCTCTTCACCTGAATGGAGTCGTGACAACGCCGTATCAGTAAAAACTCCAGCCGCTGCAAACGCGTCTGTTATTCCGGTACCTTTTTTTACCATTAAAGGAATGGCCAGATTTTTAATTCTGTCCTCAAAATATTTGTTATCGGTGGCTTCAGAGGCTATTCTTATCGGTTCAATGCTCTCCGCTGAGCCGCTGTAAAGCGTATAAAATACCCGGCAATAAACCTCTATAACAGTTTTGTGTATTAAGGAGCCTATAAACGGTGCCTTCAAAATGTGTTTATCAAAAAAATACCTGCCTTTCTCAGTTTTGAAATATCTCCATAATGCAATTGGCGGTATAACGAGAAATGCTGTAACAAGCCAGCTATTGTCAATCAGGAAATCACTAAGTTTCAGTGTAAAGGCGGTCATCGGGGGGAGTGCTATTTTAAATCTAACAAACAGTTTTGCTGTTTCCGGAAAAATATACCCCACGTAAAAAATAACTGCAAGTAAAAGTACAAACATTGTAACGGCCGGAGTTATAAGAGCGCTTCTTAAACTCTTTTTAAACTCCATTCTTCTTTCCAGAAACTTTGCCGTTGCTTTATATACTTCAACCATGTTACCGCTTTTTGAAGCTAACCCCAGCATATATGCTGTAAACTTGCCAAATACCGGTTGATATTTGATAAAAGTTGCTTCACTATCTGCACCCTTTTTCAATTCGTTATTAATTTCTCGCAGGGTTTCTCTCAGAGTTTTATTCTCGGTATCTGTCATTAGTAAAGTTAAAATTTCGCTGTAGGGAAGTTTTTGCTCAAGCAGCTCCGCGCTTATCTTAACGAAAGAAACTATTTCTGTTTGTGGGGGGTTAA
>Ga0209919_1000732_pt1 | contig 16216 bp, 12 predicted proteins | sample SalPon2A_C_D2_MG_FD_185721 | JGI IMG/M metagenome (GOLD analysis project Ga0209919, IMG submission 185721) | Soil microbial communities from South San Francisco under conditions of wetland restoration - Salt Pond MetaG R2A_C_D2_MG (SPAdes)... | ecosystem: Environmental > Terrestrial > Soil >... | reverse complement strand
GGTAACGCCCGCTGCGCACGGCGGCGAATTCATCTATGACGATCTGGCCGATGTCGCCAGGGCCTTCGGGGCAGGCGTGAACCGGGGCGAGGCGCATCTGGTGCAGGCGCGGAGCATGATAGTCCGTGTGGAACGACTGCTGTGGTTCGGCACCCTGATTATTGCGTTGGCCATGATCATTATTATCTCCAATACCCTGCGCATGACCCTGCTGGCGCGCGCCGACGAGGTGCAGTTGATGCGCCTGCTGGGGGCGGGCGAGTGGTTTGTGCGCATGCCGTTTCTGCTGGAGGGAGGGATACTTGGCGCCGGTGCGGGCGGGCTCGCCTGGCTGCTGCTGTGGCCGCCATTGCTGGCTGTCTCCGGCTGGCTGGAGCAACTGGATGCGCAGGTCAGTGGCTTTGCCCTGTTGCTTCCCCTGCTGTTCGGTGGCGCACTGGTTGGTTGGCTTGGCGCCTTGCTGGCCACGACACGCATGACCTCGGAAAACACAGCTCCGGGTTGACGTTCCGATCAGCCCCTTCCACACTTAGCACTCTTTACGAACGAGTGCCAGCTATCTAAACTCATCCGGGAAGATGAACAAGAACAGGAGGAATGTGATTGATGTCAGCAGCAGTGGAAATGAACAGTCTGTCCCTTTTTTACCGGGATGTGCGTCGTTCTCCCCGTCTGAAGCGCGAGGCGGAGGCCGATTTGGCGCGCCGTTGGCGCGAGCATCATGACCGCGACGCGGCACGCCAGTTGGTGTGTTCCAACCTGTATGCCGTGGCAGCCATCGCCCGCGAATACAGGCATTTCGGCCTGCCCGAAATGGACCTGATTCAGGAGGGCACGATTGGCCTGATGCAGGCGGTCAAGCGTTTCGACCCGGATCGTGGTTTCCGTCTGATGACCTATGCCTCATGGTGGATTCGTGCCGCTATCCACGATTTTATCCTGGATTCCTGGAGCATCGTCAAACTGGGTACCAACAAACTGCAGCGCAAGATTTTTGCCGGCTTGCAGAAGGCAAGGAATGCGATTGCAGCCCTTGATGGGGAGCATGCCGACCAGGTGGGCGCGGAGTTCGGCCTGTCCGGAAACGAGTACCAGGAAGCGGCCGCCGCCTTCATTCAGCGCGATATGTCGCTGGATGCGGGAGAGGAAGGGCAGATGGTGCTGGCTGCCCTGCCGGCGCCGGAGGCGAGCCCGGAAGAGGCGGTTGTGGAGAGCAACTGGCAGGCGCATCGCCGCTCGGTATTGCGGGCTGCAATGGGTAGCCTGAGCGACCGGGACCGGCTGATTGTCGAGCGCCGTCATTTGGCTGACACCCCTGCGACGTTGAAGGAGTTGTCCGAGGAATTCGGGGTATCCATTGAGCGCGTGCGCCAGTTGGAGTCCCGAGCCATGCAGCAACTGAAGGAATATGCCAGCTGAATGCCGATAAGGTATCCGCGAAAGTCCAACAGCGCCGCGCTTTGCGCGGCGTTTTTTTTGCCGAATTGAGAAAAGCTGGGAGGGCCGGGTGCGGGCCGGCCAGTTGGCATCGGGCTTGCTCGAAGCATTTGATGCCCACCGCCCTGAAAATTCCGATTCCATGCGCCATCATAGCGTCCTGCGCAGAGCCAATGTCCTGCGAGGCATCAGGGAGGGTTGGCCTTGCCTGAAACCAGCCATGCCGGAAAGGGGATGGGCTTGAACAGTGCGCTGACCCGGCGCGGCATCAGCATCGTGTTGCTGATTGTTGTTATATCCATCGTCGTAGCTGCATTTGCGCTGCGCAGCATTCGGTACACGGCACGCACGCACGCGGCTTCCATGCTGACCCAGATGGTTGATTCAACATACAGCGTGATGCAGTTCTGGGAAGCCAGACAGCGAACGGAGGTGGAGGACTGGGCCAAGGTGCCGGAACTTGTCAATCTGACCGGGAAGCTGGTACAGGCCGGTCATTCACCGGCGGCCTTGTTAAAGCACCCGGCTCAGGCAGCCCTGCGCAGGCTTCTGGCTCCGGAAATGCGCGAACACGGCTATGATGGATATTTCCTGATTGATCCGGACCATGTATCCATCGCTTCGATGCGCGGTTCAAGCCTGGGCGATCTCAACCCGCTCAGCGGGAGAGCTGCAGAGCTTGGTGGCAAGTCTTCCGGGCGGGGAATATTGCAACGCGTCTTCACCGGCGAAACCGTTTTGTCCCTGCCTCAGCCCTCCGATCTGCCACCCGTCAATTCACAGGGGAAACAGCCTGGGGGTATGGCAACCATGTTCGTGGTGGCACCTGTTCGCGATGCTGCCGGCCGGGTTCTGGCGGCGCTTGCGTTCCGCATCAAGCCGGAAGGAGATTTTTCCCATTTGGCCATGATGGGACAAGGTGCAAAGGGGGCCGAAACCTATCTCTTCAACGGTGAGGGACGCATGCTGACCGGAAGCCGTTTCGAGGCAGATTTGTTCCGCTCGGGCCTGCTGAAGCCGGGCCAGAGCAGTATCCTTAACCTGCGTCTGCTTGATCCGGGAGAAAACCTGATGGAAGAGGGCTCCGGACTGCCGGAGAATTACGCTGACAGGGCGTTGACAAGGATGGCCGCCGAGGCGGTCCAGGGTAAAAGCGGCATGAATCTGGACGGTTACAGGGACTACCGGGGGGTGCCGGTTGTTGGTGCATGGCGGTGGTATCCGGCCAAGGGGTACGGCGTGGCCGCCGAGATGGATGTGGACGAGGCCTACGGCATGTTCGGCAGTATGCGTGCCATGCTCTTCGGTATTCTGCTGGGGATGATTCTGGTGTTTATGCTGATGGTGTTTCTGATGGAGTTGCTGAATCGCCGCGCCGCGGATGCATTAAGTATTTCCGAGGCCCGCTACCGCCAGTTATTCAACCTGATTCCCGATGCCATTGCCGTTCATCGTGAGGGCAGCATTGCCTACTGCAATCCGGCGGCTGTGAAGATGTTTGCCGCACAGTCTGCCGATGACCTGTTGGGCCGGTCGATGCCCGATCTGGTCCATCAGGATGATCGGCGTCGAGTCACCGAAAGGATAAGCCAGGCAATGGTTGCAGACGGAAGTGATACGCTGGAAGAGGGGCGATTGCTGCGCATGGATGGGACATCCTTTATGGCTGAGATTGAAGGCTGCCGCTTCGCCGATTCGGATGGACAGGATGCGGTTCTGGTGGTGGCTCGCGACATCAGTGCCCGCAAGCAGGCCGAGGAAGAACGCGAGCGGCTGCGCATTGCCGTGGAGCAGACGGCCGAGGGAATCCATATTGCCGATGCGCAGGGAAAAATTGTTTATGCCAACCCCGCTGCCGCACATATCACGGGACGACCGCTGGCCGAACTGATCGGTATGTATGCTGCCGAGTCGCGTGGGGGGGAAGTCAACGATGAACTGCATCAAAAGATTGTTGCCAGGATGAAAGCAGGCGAGGCCTGGAGCGGGGAACTGACATTGCTCAGGCCGGACGGGGTAAAGCGAACGGTCGAGCGGCGTATATCACCGGTAATGCTGGAAGGGGAAACACATTACCATGTGAGTGTGGATCGCGATATTACCGAGGAGCGCCGGCATCAGGAGCAAATGGAGCATACCCAGCGTCTGGAAAGTCTTGGTGTGCTGGCCGGTGGTATTGCCCACGATTTCAACAATATCCTGGCAGCTATTATGGGGAATGCCTCCATGGCCACGAAAAAATTCGGTGACAACACGGATGCGGTGAAGCATCTGAAGCGCATCGAGGATGCTTCGCAGCGGGCTGCCGAGTTATGCCGGCAGATGCTGGCCTATTCCGGCAAGGGGAGATTCGTCGTCAGGCCGGTCAATCTCTCCCTGATGTTGCAGGACATCTCCAAGCTGCTTGAGGTTTCCATCACCAAGCATGCACAACTGGAAATTGAGCTGGCGCCCGATCTGCCCGCGGTGCAGGCCGATGCCACCCAGTTGCAGCAGGTGTTTATGAATCTGGTCATCAATGCATCGGACGCCATTGGCGAGTGCAACGGAAGGATTGTCCTGCGTACCGGGCAGATACAGGCGGGTATTGGGGATTTCGAGCAGACCTATACCGGAGAAATCTTGCCGGCGGGACATTACGTGTTCCTTGAGGTGAGCGACAATGGTTGCGGCATGAGCGAGGAGACCAGGAAGAAGCTGTTCGATCCATTTTATACCACCAAGTTTACCGGCCGGGGGCTGGGTATGAGTGCGGTCCTGGGTATTGTGCGAGGCCATCATGGGGCAATTCTGGTGGATTCAAAAGAGGGTGAAGGCAGTAGTTTCAGGGTGTTGTTGCCGGTTGTCGGAGATATGGTCGGTGAAGGTGTCGAGAAGGAGGATGAGGGCATCGACTGGTGCCCGACAGGCACCGTTTTGGTGGTCGATGATGAGTCGGTGGTACGTGAAACGGCCTCGATGATGCTTGAGGAAATGGGTTTTCAGACCCTGCAGGCGGAGGATGGGGAGGAAGGGCTGGAGGTCTATCGCCGGAACCGGAATGAGATTGCGTTGGTATTGCTGGACATGACGATGCCGCGCATGGATGGCAGTACGTGTTTCGCGAGGCTTCGCGAGATGAATCCCGATGTGCACGTCGTGCTTTCCTCCGGCTATAACGAGCAGGATGCGACCAATACCTTTGCCGATGACGATCTGGCCGGTTTTGTGCAGAAGCCATACAGGTTGGCAACCCTGCGCGCCAAGCTGCGCGAGGCTCTGGAGGGCTAGGGGAACTGCCGGGAAGGGGGCGTGAAACCCCTGCTTGCCCTCGCATATGACTTGGGGGCTTGCCGGCCTCTCCGGGTCGGATTACAGCGAGTGGATGTAGGCGCGCAGGGCTTCGAAATTGACAGGTTTCTGAAACAATTTGGCATTGCAGGCATGAATCTCGGCGACGAGGGTCGAATCGGCGTAGCCGGTCACGACAATGATCGGAAGGTTCTGATCCCGCTGGCGAATTGCATGCACCAGTTCACTACCGTTCATCTCCGGCATGCAGATATCCGTGATCAGCAGATCAAATGCGTCCGGTGTCGCATCGAACGTCTGCAACGCCACCTTGCCATTGTCGGCATAGGTGACGTCAAAACCAAATGTGCCGATAATCTGCCCGAGCAGCATACGAACGGCATGGTCGTCGTCAGCGAGAAGAACCCTTCTGGATGGGGGCAATCCGGTCTTCATCCACATAAACGTTCCCCCTCCGGTTTCGTCAGCATATCAATCCTGAAATTAGCTTGCTTCATACCCTGCGCCTGATTTTATTCCTCCATGTCTTGCTTCCCAAGCCGGGGGGCCGGCTGATAAAACAGCTGCCATGCCACGACTGACATCAATCTGCAGGCCGTCACTCATGAGATAAAAGAACCCCTGGCATCCACCAAGGTCACGCGCCAGTCCTTTCCTGTGGTCGTCATCGATCGGAGTAATGGCATAGGTTGCGATTGATGGATACTGCTGGTGACAATAAGCCAGAACAGCCAGTCCTCCGAGATTCACCGCATCGATATCGGCAATCACAATATGCATGCCGCCTTCGGCGATCCGGGTATAAGTGGACTTGTCGTCATGCACGATGTGAAGACTCCGTACATGGTTTTCCAGTTGCATGGCAAGCTGGTCTGCCAGGCAAGCGTCGGCGGTCAGAACCAGGCATTTTTTCCGGCCTGTACCTGGCCTTGTCTGTCTGCCGTCAGACAAGGCTGGCGCCGCATGTTGGTTCTTCACGAGCGGGAAAGCAGCCTGTCGATTTCGCGCTCGGCTTCCAGCCAGTCATGTAGATCGTTGCCTGGAGTGAAGCCGTGTTCCAGGGCGCGAAAGTAGGCGGCCTCGGAAATCATCCTGTGGCGGCTTTCAGGCATCTGGCAGCTGTTGTTCTTTTTGATGTTTTGCTTGGCTGTTGCGCGGCCGGCCTTTCTTTTTTCAGTCATTGCACACTCCTCGCGTCGTCCTGTCGTATATCGGGCGTTGGCAATGCCGATGGCTTACTTGATCGGGGCCGGTGACAGGATGTGTTGCACAGAAGGTTGTCGGGAGGTGTCCGAAGGTGAGCTTCAGGCGCGACCAGCGAAGGCTGGTTTCCCGGTTCGTTAATCGCGCCTTTAGCCCTCCACTCCCCATTTCCGATGATTCAGCCATCCCTTTGCCCCCTGTCATGGCACAGATGCTTGCCTTGACTCACTCAATCTGGATGGACACGGCCGTCGGACGGCCATTCTTCTCCCAGCAAGGGAACTTTAATGAAGAATTTTCTGATCAGCTATCGGAAAAAGTCTGATCTTTTCGAGGGAGCCTTTTGGCGGCGAGGCCAGCGAATGGCTGTGCCAGGTCTCAGCCGTTGGACTGGACTCCCATGCGGGTCGCCACCTGGGCCAGTTCGACCGCTGTCGTTACGCCCAGCTTGTCCATGATGTGCTGCCTGTGGGTGTAGACCGTTTTTTCGCTCAGGTGCAGATCCCTGGCAATGTCCGCCACGCTCTTCCCCTGGGTCAGCAGCATGCAGACCTCGAGCTCGCGTCTGGAAAGGGGAGAGGGGTTGGTGGCTTGTGGCCTGTTCACGGATGTCTGTACGCCTGCCTCGGCATCAATGAAACGCCCACCGCGCATGATGCTTCGGATGGCAGAGACAAGCACACTTGCACCGCTGCGTTTGCAGATAAATCCGCAGGCGCCGAGTTGCATGGCGCGTTCCGCCACCATGCCGGCATGCATGCTGAGCACCACAACGCGTGCCCGGGGATGATCAAGCAGGATGCGGTGCAGGGCTTCCAGGCCGCTGATGTCGGGCATGGAAACATCCATGATCAGGATGTCAGGCTGGAATTTATTATAATCCAGGCAGGCCTGTCTGCCGGTGGCCGATTCTACGACTACCTGCATATTGTCCTCATTTTCCAGCAGATGGCGAAAACCGGCGCGTACGATTTCATGATCGTCGGCAAGCTGCACGCGGATGGCTCGGGTGTTGGGCATATCTAGTCACCCTCCCGTTCATCCAGTGGCAGCATGGCCTCAATTCTAACCCCTTCGCCGGAAATGTTGCCAAGATTGAAGGAGCCTCCCAGAGCGCAGACACGCTCGCGCATGCCGATGATGCCCATGCCCGTGGTTGCCCTCTGCTCATGCATGCCCGTGCCGTTATCACTGACCTCGATCAATACCTGTCCTGCAACTCCGGCATGCGCTGGAACACTTTTGATGGTTACATCCACGCGATTCGCCTTGCCATGGCGATGGGCGTTGGTGATGCCTTCCTGAACGAGTCGGTAGATGGTGATGGCTTGCATATCGTCCAGACGATCAATCGCTCCATCGATGTTCAGGGAGCAGTCAATACCGATCTGTTTGCTCCACTGGCCGGTCAACTCCGCCAAGGCATCGGTAATTCCCAGGGCATCGAGGCTGCCGGGGCGCAGGCGGATGACCGTTGCATGACTGGCATCGAACGAGGCCCGTGTATCGCGCAGAATCTCTGTGGCCATGGTGCGCAGATCGGCATCCTTTGCGTGTCTCGCAATGTATTCCGCACGTGCGTCGATCCCGGTCAGCAACTGGCCCAGTTCATCGTGCAGGTCGCGGGCCAGCAGGCGCCGCTCTTCCTCCTGCACCTGCATCAATTGCCGCACCAGTTTGCGATTCTCCCGCAGCAGCGAATCCTGCGCTTTCTCCGCCTCCTTGCGCTCGGTGACGTCGCGTTCAACGGTATAAATCATGCTTTTGCCGCCTGTGGACACCAGCCTGGCAGTCACCTCCGCCCAGAAGACTGAGCCATCCTTGCATGTGTGCTCGGACTCGAAGTGCGCCAGCTTGCCTGTGCGCAGCAGGCCGAGCCTTTCGGCAACCCGGTTTTGGGACACCTCGGTATCAAGAAACGTGATCGGTTTGCCGATCAGTTCGTCGGCGGTATACCCGTGTTTTTCGAATGCTGCCTGGTTGGCGTCAATGATAGTGGGCGGGCTTTCGCCGTTCGTCTCCAGGACAAGCACATAGTCTGCCGTCTGCTCAAACAGCACCCGGTAGCGTTCCTCGCTCAGGCGCAGCTTCTCCTCCGCCTGCTTGCGCCCGGTAATGTCGCGCAGAATACCCTCGATGCCGATCGCCTGCCCATGCTTATCCAGCAGCAGATGGCTGGTCACCGAGGCGACCCTGGGCGAGCCGTCCTTATGGATGAGCAGGATATCAAAATCATTCACCTTACCTTTCTCGGTCAGTTCCCTGAGCAGGCTTTCGCGTTGCGCAGGATCGGCATAGAAATCCATCACGGGTCGGCCGAGCAGTTCTTCCTGCGTGTAGCCGGTTTCGGGAAGGCAGGAGGGACTGATGGTGTTGATGCGTCCATCCATATCGGTTCTGTAATAGACATCCAGCATATTTTCAAAAAGTGTGCGGTATCTGGCCTCGTAGGTTCTCAACACCGCCTCGGCTGTTTTGCCTTCGTCGGTAACGATGAGGCTGATGCGCACGATTGTTTCGCTTCCCTGAACCGCGCGCAGGCACTTCACCCGGGTCTTGAATGTGAAGCCGGCGGTGTGCCTGAGCAGCAGTTCGCAGGACTGCCGATTGTCATGCTGCAATATGCTCAGGAAATGCAGATACCAGCGGTCGCTGTCCTGAGGAGCGACAAACTGGGCAAAGCGACGCTCCAGCAGCTTGCTGCGCTCCACACCAAACAGCTCGGCGGCGGTGAGATTAATCTCAGAAATGATGCCTTTGCTGCTAAGGGTCAGGTAACCGACAGGAGCAAAATCGTAAAGTTCCGCATAACGGTCGCGGGATTCTTCCATGGCAAGCTGCGTCCTCCGCAACTCATCATTCTGCATTTTCAACTCAATCTGATGCACATGGAGTTCGTGCAGGAGTTCTTCGGCCGATCCTGGAAGCACATGATCGTCCCGCGAGGGACCGGAAGGTTGCACCTCGGAGACTGCAGGTATCGGATGCGGGCCTTGCTGCTCAGGATTCTTGGCAACCACGGCGACTCCTGGACGATTTTGCTTGCGGATATTTCCGATGCCAGTTGCAACAGCCATGAAGGGCGTGGCTCCCCCTGTCCCTTCGGAAAACCCGCTCAAAAGCCGGCGCAACTGACAAAGACAAACTCCCGCTCACTATGGATCATGCCGCGATGTGCATGTGCAGTCCAGTGACGCAGGGCGAAGCAAACGTGTGTCCAACCGATTGTGCCGCTCCTGGCAGGGCCGGAATTTACGCTGATCCATTCGTGCCTGTCGGTTGCGCTTCCCCTGAGTTCGGGAGCCACCTAGGCTTGGGCGCCATGCGTGTCAGCGATTTTGATTACCTGCTCCCTCCCGAACTGATTGCCAGACAACCGCTGGCCGGGCGGGATGCCGCACGCCTGCTCGTGCCCGGTGAGTCGATGCAGGACCGCATGATTCGTGATCTGCCGCAACTGGTGTGGCCGGGGGATGTCTGGGTGCTCAACGATACGCGTGTGATTCCGGCGCGTCTGCGGGGACACAAGGACAGCGGCGGCCAGGTGGAGTTGCTGCTGCTTGAGGCCCTGCCCCATGATCCGGGCGGGCCTGCCGATGAATGGCTGGCCTGGGGAAAGGCAAACAAGCCGCTCCGCACCGGCATACGGGTCCATATTGCAGATGGATTCGATGCCGAGGTGCTTGATCGTGATGGCAAACAGGTTCGTATCCGTTTGATTGCAGATGATATCGCCGCCGCCATTGAGCGGTACGGTCATATGCCGCTGCCGCCGTATATCGACCGGCCGGACAATGAAGAGGACAAAAGCCGCTACCAGACGGTGTTTGCCCGGCACTCCGGTGCCGTGGCCGCGCCCACCGCAGGGCTGCATTTGAGCAAGGATTTGATGGCAGCCATGCAGGCTGCGGGGGCGGAATTCGCCCATGTCACGCTGCATGTCGGTCCGGGTACCTTCCAGCCGGTTCAGGTGGAGGACACCGATGATCATCCCATGCACGAGGAGGCATATCATGTGTCGCCGGAGACCGCGCAGCACATCAATGCAGCGCGCGCTGCGGGGCGGCGCATTGTGGCGGTTGGCACAACCAGCCTGCGCACGCTGGAGTCGGCGGGGCAGGGTGGGGAGTTATGCTCAGGCAGCGGGCGCACCCGGTTGTTTATCACACCGGGTTATGATTTCTGCATGACCGATGCCCTGCTGACCAATTTTCACCTGCCTCGCTCCACCCTGCTGATGCTGGTGTGTGCACTGGGTGGGCAGGATCGGGTGATGCATGCCTACCGGCATGCCATCGAACACGCATACCGCTTTTACTCTTACGGCGACGCCATGTTCGTCGCAGGCGCAGAATGATGTATGCTCCCGCCTGTCGCGGGCATGATGGCAGTGTCGGCGGTTTTTCTTTCGTCAGGGAGGGCCGACGAACTTGAGAATCATGATGGCGCAGGTTGCCCCGCAGGTTGGCGATATTGCCTACAACACGCGCTTGGTGCTTGATGCCATGCAACGTGCAGAAGCGGCGCATTGCGATATGCTGGTCATGCCTGAGCTGGTGCTTACCGGATACCCGCCCGAGGACCTGCTGCTGCGCCATGCCTTCATGCGCGAGGTCGAGAATGCAGTGGTGCAGATCGTGGCTAATGCTAGGCAGGCCGTAGTTGTGTTCGGCCACCCGCGACGTGCGGATGGGCATTTGTTCAATAGCGCCTCGCTGGCGGCAGGCGGCAGGCTGGTTGGGGTTTACGACAAGCGCGCCCTGCCCAATTACGGTGTATTCGACGAACGGCGTTATTTCATGCCCGGCAACGGTCTCGATGTGTTCGAGGTGCATGGCTGGCGTATTGGCATCGGCATCTGCGAGGATCTGTGGGATGACGGGGTGGCGGAGGCTGCTGCTGTCAGGCCCCGGGATGTGCTGCTCAATCTCAATGCCTCTCCCTTCCATATCGACAAGCAACTGGAGCGTGAGGCGCTGATGCGACGGCGCGCTTCACGTTTCGGGGTGCCTGCGGTATACGTGAACCCTGTGGGCGGACAGGATGAAATCGTGTTCGACGGCGGCAGCCATGCGGTCGATGCCGGCGGCGAACTGTTGGCGCGGGCGCCGATGTTCGACACGGCCGACGTGCTTGTGGATGTGGCTGCCAGTTGCGGCGAGATCGTACCGTTGCCGGATACATTGCAGCAGATGCGACTCGCGTTGGTGCTCGGGGTGCGCGATTATGTGCGACGCAACGCCTGTTCGCAGGTGGTGATCGGTTTGTCGGGCGGGATCGATTCTGCACTGGTTGCGGCCCTTGCCTGCGAGGCCCTGGGTGCGGATCAGGTGCTCGGTGTGTTGATGCCGTCGCGTTATTCGAGCGAACATTCTATCGAGGATGCCGCGGAACTGGCCGACAACCTCGGCATCGAAACCATCATCCTGCCCATTGAGTCTCCCGTAGCGGCTGTGGACGGCTTGTTGGCCGCACCCTTTGACGCCTGGGGTCTGGGTACCGTTGATGTCACCGAGGAGAATGTTCAGGCGCGCATTCGCGGACTTCTGCTCATGGCCGTATCCAACAAAACCGGCCGCATGCTGCTAACCACTGGCAACAAGAGCGAAATGGCAGTGGGCTATGCCACCCTGTACGGAGATATGGCCGGCGGGTTCGCGCCGCTCAAGGATGTGTACAAGACGCAGGTGTTCGCCCTTGCCCGGCATATCAACCGGCACGGTGTGATGATTCCGGAGAACACGATCAGCAAACCGCCTTCGGCCGAGCTCAGGCCCGGACAGATGGATTCCGATTCACTGCCGGACTACGCGGTGCTGGATGACATCTTGCAGTCCTACATCGAATTGGGGCAGGATATGGCCGATATTACAGCGCGGGGATTTGACTCCGGGCTGGTCGAGCGCGTCATCCGTATGCTATACATCGCCGAATATAAGCGGCGGCAAGCGCCGCCGGGTGTGAAGATTACCCAGAAAGCGTTCGGACGTGACCGGCGCTATCCGATCACCCACGGGTTTCGCGAACATCTGGTTTAGTTTCTGGCCAGGGAGAGTGTATGAAGAGGATTGAGGCTATTATCAAACCGTTCAAGCTGGACGACATCAAGGATGCGCTGGCCGATATCGGTGTGGATGGCATGACCGTGACCGAGGTCAAGGGTTATGGCCATCAGAAGGGCCATAAAGAACTCTATCGTGGCGCGGAATATTCGGTGGACTTTCTTCCCAAAATAAAGCTTGATGTGGTGGTCAACGAGGACCGCCTGGAAGCAGCGCTGGAAGCTATAGTCAACACCGCGCGTACCGGCAAGATTGGCGACGGCAAGATTTTTGTGCTGCCCGTGGAGCAGACAGTGCGCATCCGCACCGGCGAGCGTGACGAGGATGCGGTTTAGTCCCCACGCGGGCAGCAAGGTTTTGAGGGTGGTTTTACTATAAAGGTCGATGAAGACCGACAGGAGAATGATTATTATGAGTGACGCAATCAAAAAAGTAATGGACATGCTCAAGGAGAACGAATGTGAATTCATCGACGTTCGTTTTACCGACACGCGTGGCAAGTGGCAGCACGTTTCCTTTCCGGCCCATGAGCTGAATGAGGATTGCTTCGAAGACGGCTTCGCCTTCGACGGCTCTTCGGTTGCCGGTTGGTGCGACATCAACAATTCGGACATGGCGCTGATTCCCGATCCGGAGAGCGCCAAGATCGACCCGTTCTTCGAGGCATCCACGATGGTGCTGGTGGCTCAGGTGATCGATCCTTTGACCGGTCAGGACTACAACCGCTGTCCGCGTCAGGTTGCCCAGCGCGCTCTGCAATATATCCGCTCCGCCGGTATTGCCGATACCGCCTATTTCGGCCCGGAACTGGAATTTTTCGTTTTTGACGGCGTGACGTTCCACAATGAAATGGGTGGTTGCGGATACCAGATCGAGTCCGAGGAAGCCGCCTGGAACTCCAAGCGGAACTTTGCCGATGCATCCGAAGGCATGATGCGCAACTCCGGACATCGTCCGCGCGTCAAGGGCGGTTATTTCCCGGTGCCGCCTATCGATTCGCTGCACGAGATTCGCAACGACATGTCGCTGGTCATGACCGATCTGGGTATCCACATGGAGTGCCATCACCATGAAGTAGCCACAGCCGGTCAGTGCGAGCTGGCCATGCGCTTCGGCGAAATCATCGAGCAGGCCGACAAGGCCCAGTGGTACAAGTATGTGGTGCACAATGTCGCGCATGCCCACGGTAAAACCGCAACCTTCATGCCCAAGCCGATCTACAACGACAACGGTTCGGCCATGCATTGCCACCAGTCGCTGTGGAAGGATGGCAAGAATCTGTTTGCCGGTGACAAGTACGCCAACCTGTCGCAGGAAGCCCTTTGGTACATTGGCGGCATCATCAAGCATGCCAAGGCGCTGAATGCGTTCACCAATGGTTCCACCAATTCCTACAAGCGCCTGGTTCCGGGCTTCGAGGCTCCGGTGATGCTGGCCTACTCGAACCGCAACCGTTCGGCTTCCATCCGTATCCCGGTGGTCAACTCCGATCCGGCCCGCCGTATCGAGGTTCGCTTCCCGGATTGCTCGGCCAATCCGTATCTGGCCTTCACCTCCATGATGCTGGCCGGTCTCGACGGTATCGCCAACAAGATCGATCCGGGCGAGGCTGCCGACAAGAACCTGTACGATCTGCCGCCGGAAGAGGGCAAGAAGATTCCGACCGTGTGCGGATCGCTCGAAGAGGCTCTGAAGTCACTGGATGCCGATCGTGACTTCCTGAAGGTCGGTGGCGTGATGGACGACGACATGATCGACGCCTACATCGAACTGAAGATGGAAGAGCTCAATGAAGTGCGTATGCGTCCGCATCCGATGGAGTTCGAGCTGTATTACTCCGTCTGATTGCGCTTCATCTACAGCAAGTATGAAAAGGCCGCCTCCGGGCGGCCTTTTTTATGTCGGTCAAGATGTCGCTTCTTTTCCTTCTTCGCCATCGTTAACATGATGCCATGCCGTTCATGAATGCTGTTCCTTCCGGCTTGCGCGGGCATGTGCAGCGTCTGCTGGATATTTCACCCTTGTTTGCCTCCCTGATGCGCGATGCGGATGAGGCCCTGTGTCGCGACCTGTTCCGTTCCGCCGGGGATGCCCTGCTTCCCGACGCCAGCGAGGCATGGATATCCGCCTGCAGCAGTGACGATCCGGGCGAGTGCATGCGCCACCTGCGCCTTTGCAAACAGCGCGGCATGCGTCACATCATATGGTGGGAAATGGGGGTGCACGGCGATATTGAACGCTCCTGCACTGCCATTGCCGATTTTGCCAGCGGCTTGCTGAATGAGGCGCTTCGCATGGCTGAAAGGCTGATTGCGCCACGTTTTGGCGGGCTGGAGGGCAGTTCTTTTTGCGTGATCGGCTTGGGCAAGCTGGGGGGGAGGGAGCTGAATCTCGGTTCCGATATCGATCCGCTGTTTATCTGGCAGGGAGAGGGATCCAGCTCGGGCGGAAGGAAGCAGGTGCCGGCACCGGAATACTTCAATCATCTTTCACGCATGCTGATACGCCTGATGTCCGAGCGGACGGTAGATGGCCTTGTGTGGCCGATGGATATGCGATTGAGGCGATAGTGCAGCCATCTGCCTGAGCCTGGATGCGTCACTGGATTTTTATCAGAATTACGGCCAGACGTGGGAGCGGGCGATGCTGATCAAGGCCCGTCCGGTGGCCGGGGATTCGGCCCTGGCCCAGACGTTTGTGGATGGCGTGTCGCCATTTATCTATCGACGCTACCTCGATTATACGACGGTGGCGGCGCTGGCCGACATGAAACGGCGCATCGATGCCCAGGCGCGTGAGCAGAAGCTGGCAGCAGGTTTTGATGTCAAACGGGGCCGTGGCGGCCTCCGGGAGATCGAGTTCGTCATCCAGTCGATGCAATTGCTGCATGGCAGCGTGAACCCCGATCTGCGTCTGACAGGAAGCCTCCCCGCCTTGCAGGCGCTTGGTCATTTCGGTGCGCTTGGTAAGGATGAGGTGCAAACCCTTGGCGATGCGTATTGCCTGTGGCGTCGGGTGGAGCATGCCGTGCAGGCACGCAAGGGCGAACAGACCCAGAAGTTGCCGGAGGGCTATGCCGATTATCTTCGCCTGGCGCTGGGCGTGGACAATATCGATGCCGAGATGCGGAAGTGCTCGGGCAAGGTGGTTGCGGCGTTCAGCGAACATGTGTTGCCGCTGGATTCATCCGGGGGTGCAGCCAGGAGTTGGCTGCACGGAGAACATGAGGCGGAGATGGCGCACCTCAACGAGGCCTCAAGGCAGCGTATTTCCCGGGCACTGGAACGAATGGACACCCAGCTTGATCGGGGCGTATTGCCGGAGCGCAGCCGGAGGAGCATCGAAATCGTACTTTCCCGGGCCATGCCGCGATGGCTGGAAGACTCCAATGGCGTGACCGCCGTGGAGGCATTGGCCGAGTTGTTGAGCAGCATTGCCGGGCGGGCCACATGGGTGGATTTACTGGCTACACACAGTGGCGCGCTGGACTGGTTGATCGGCGTGCTTTCCGCTTCCGCTTATGTGCGCGAACACATTGTACGCGATCCGTCGTGGCTGGAATGGCCCTTGGCGAGGGAACGCGGCGATACCGATATCCGCCGTATCGTGTCTCTCATGCGCGCCCTGCCTTTGGATGATGTTGAACAGGCTCTGGCAGATGCCGGTGCGCTGGTCGATCGCGGTCGATTGTTGTGCGCCCTGACTGTGGATGCGCACCAGGCCGATGCGGTAACCGTCGGCGGCTGGCTGGCGGAGATGGCGGATGAGGTCACACGGTCGATGTTGCGGCTTTGCCTGCATCACATGGGCCTGCCCGGGGATTTCCCGGTTGTGGCGCTGGCCATGGGCAAGCACGGCAGTCGTGAAATGGGCTTGGCCTCGGACCTCGACATGGTGTTTGTGCTGGTACACGACAGTCCCGGCGAAATGATCGGCCGGCGCAGTATGTGGGAGCATGCGCAGCGTCTGGGCCGGCGTATGATTCAGTACCTGACCGGCAAGCCGCCGTTCGGAGCCGGTTTTGAATTCGATGCGCGCCTGCGGCCTTCCGGGCAGAGCGGGGTGTTGGTGACCAATCTGAAAGGATTCCATGATTATCAGCTTAACAGTGCGCAAACCTGGGAACATCAGGTGCTGACCCGGGCACGTTGTGTAGCCGGGCCCGATCAGGCACAAAAGACAGTATCCTCGGTTGTTGCGGAAATGCTCGATATGCCGCGTGA
>Ga0209919_1000731_pt1 | contig 16218 bp, 14 predicted proteins | sample SalPon2A_C_D2_MG_FD_185721 | JGI IMG/M metagenome (GOLD analysis project Ga0209919, IMG submission 185721) | Soil microbial communities from South San Francisco under conditions of wetland restoration - Salt Pond MetaG R2A_C_D2_MG (SPAdes)... | ecosystem: Environmental > Terrestrial > Soil >... | reverse complement strand
CACGTGAACCCCATCGGGCCGCGCGGCGTCTACGACGAGGCCAAGCGTTTCGCCGAAGCGATGACCATGGCCTACCACCACTATCATGGCCTCGATACGCGCATCGTCCGCATCTTCAATACCTACGGCCCGCGGATGCGGGCACGCGATGGACGCGTCGTCTCGAACTTCATCGTACAGGCATCGCGCGGTGAACCGCTCACCGTGTACGGCGACGGTTCCCAGTCGCGCTCGTTCTGTTACGTCGACGACCTGATCGAGGGGATCGTGCGTCTGTTCGAGCGCGGCGACGCGGACCCGACCAACATCGGAAATCCACGCGAGTTCACCGTCCTCGAGCTGGCGAAGCTCGTCCTCGAAAAGAGTGGAGCGAAGTCCGAAATCGTCTTCGAGCCGCTCCCGACGGACGATCCGCGCCAGCGCCGTCCGGACATCACGCGCGCTCGGTCGCTCCTGGATTGGGAGCCCAAGATTCCGCTCGAGGAAGGGCTCGACCGCACGATCGAGCACTTCCGCTCCACGCTCGCCGATTGACCAGCCGCGTCGCGATCACGGGCGCCGCGGGATTCATCGGGAGTCGCGTTGCGGCTCGCCGGCTCGATGCCGGCGCCGCCGTGCTGGGCATCGATGACTTCGATCCGTTCTATCCGCGGGCGGTGAAGGAGGCGGCGGTGGGGCCGTGCATCGCGGATCCCGGCTTCGCGCTGTGGGAGGGTGACGTGCGCGACGTAGACGCGCTCGCCGCGCATCTCGCGGCCCACCGAACCGACGTTGTCATCCACTGCGCCGCGCGCGCGGGCGTGCGGGCGAGCTTCGCCGACCGATCGGCCTACGTCGAGCGGAACGTACGCGGTACGGCGGCGGTCCTCGAGGCGGCACGACGGACCGGCGTGCAGCGGATCGTTCTGGCGTCGTCGTCCTCGGTGTACGGAGACGCCGAGCCCCCGTTCGGTGAGGATGAACCGCTCGGACGGCCGCAATCGCCGTATGCCGCCACCAAGCAGGCCGGTGAGCGGCTGTGCGCGCTCTTCGCACGCCGCGCGGGAATGCGGATCGCCATGCTCCGGTTCTTCAGCGTCTACGGACCGGGACAGCGGCCCGATCAGGCAATCGCCCGCTTCACCGCCGCCCTGGTGCACGGCGGGGGAATCGAGCAGTATGGGGCGGCGACGTCGGCCCGGGACTACACGCATGTCGATGACGTCGCGGCCGCGGTCGACGCGGCGGCCGTGTGGACGGGGCACGGCGCCCCGGCCGCCCGGGCCTTCAACGTCGGGACGGGGTGCGCGACGCCGCTTGGCCGAATCATCGCCCTCGTCGCGGAGGCGCGTGGTGGGCGCGTCGCCGTCCGGCGCACCGCGGCGCAGCCCGGCGACGTCCATCGCACGCAGGCCGACGTCTCGCGCGCCGCCGCCGAGCTCGGATGGCGCGCGACGATCACCCCGGAGGCGGGCATTCCGGCTTACGTCCATTGGTATGAGGTGCATCATGCAGGTGAGTCCCGAGCAGCGTCTTGAACGGGCGAAGGAGCGCTTTGCGCTCCAGGATTACCACGGCGCCATTCTTCTCGTCGAGGAGCTGACCGCCGATGGTCGCGCCTTCGCTGACGCGCATCATCTGCTGGGCATCTCGTATTACATGCTGGGTCAGAAAGAACGGGCGTTGGAGAGTCTCGATACGGCACTCGCGCTGAATCCGCGCTACGTGGAGGCATTGATCCATCGCGGAATCATCCTCGGTGAGCTCGGACGCGACGCGGACGCGCAGGCCGCCTTCCAGAAGGCCCATGAGACGGGGAGCACCGAGCGCCAGGGGCTTCCCCAGGCGGACGCGGCGCAGATCGCCAATAAGCACGCGGCGCTCGGCCAGGCCTATGCCGAGATCGGCGCGCTCGATCGCGCCATCGATCAGTACCGGCAGGCCCTGGAGCTGGGGCCCGGCTTTGAAGACCTCCGCTATCGGCTCGGCCGCCTCCTGCTCGATGCGGGCCGGGCGCTCGAAGCGCGCGAGGTGCTGACGCACGTCGTCGCCGCCCGCCCCCACTCGCCCGATCCCAAGGCGACGCTCGGCCTCGCGTGCTACCTGTCGGGCGACCCGGATGCCGCGCGCGCCGTGTGGGAGACGCTCCGCCAGGAGCATCCCGCCGACCCCCGCGCCGACGCGTATCTCGCCATGCTCGCGCGTGCCGCCGAGAACGCCTGACGTGCGCGCAACACGCCTCCTGATCGGTGCCCTCGGCCTCGTCGCCGCCTGTTCGTCCGCCGCCGCCGATCACCAAGCGCTCGGAGATCGCGCCTACCTCCGGAGCGACTACGGCACCGCGCTCGTCGAGTACCGGCTGGCCCTCAGACAGCAGACCGCGTCCCCGGAGCTTCGGGCCAAGGCCGGTGCCGCGGCGCTCCGTGCCGGCGACCTCGGAGCCGCGGTGGAAGAGTATGCCGCGCTCGGCAAGGACAAGGCCCAGCAGGCGGAGGCCGCCGTCGGCCTCGAGCGCGTCGCGCGGATCGCGGTCGATTCCAATGATCACGCCACGCTCTGGTCGGCCCTCGACGCGCTTCGGCAGATCGCGCCGGATCGGATCATCGGCGGGGTGGGCGAGGAGCTCGCGCTCGCCCTGGGAGACTCGGCCGCGCCGCGCGCGGCGCTGACCCTGCTCCCCTACGCGGCGGCCGCGGCGCCCGATGCGCGACGCCAGGACTCCCTGATGTATCTTTACGGCGTCGCCCTCGTGCGCGCGGGCCGCTGCGGCCAGGCGGTCCCGGTGTTCGAGAGCCTGCTGCGGCGCCAGCGCGATCCGGCCGTCCAGGGGGATGCCGCGCGCGGCGCCGCGTCGTGTGCGCTCACCCTGGGCCGCAATTCGCTGAATAGTGGGCAGCCTTCGGACGCCGCCGATTGGTTCCGGCGCGCGGCCACGGAAGCGCCCGACACGCCCGAAGGACGGGCGGCGTACGTGGGGCTCGGCGACGTGATGTTCGCTCAGGGGGACTTTGCCGGTGCGGCGGACGCGTACCAGCGCGCCATGGCGGGAGCCGCCCCCGGCGACAGCATTGCCCAGATCGCCGCCGAGCATCTGAATCGGCTCGCGCAACCCGGAACGCCCAATCCGTAAGCGGTGTCTCATTGCTGATGCGATCGACCTACGCCCTGCTCGCCACACTGTTGCTCGCCGGTTGTGGCTCGCATTTCAAGCCCGAGCTGTACCCCGAGCCCCACTCGCTGATGGCCGCGTCGATCAAGGCCTTCGACCGCGGGGATCCGACGGGTGCGCGCAAGGGGTTCACCCGCGTGACGCTCGAGCTCCCGCAGGACGACTCGCTGGTGATCGAGGCGTACTACTACATCGCGCGATGTGATCAAAAGAACGGTGAGCACATCGAGGCGGCGCGCGAGTTCCGCCGGGTGTCGGACAATTACCCGAACAGCTGGATCGCGCCGCAGGCCCTGCTCGACGCCGGCGAGGCGCAGGCCACGCTCTGGCGGGCCCCGGACCTCGATCCGACCTACGGGCAGTCGGCGCTGTCCACCTTCCAGGAAGTGACGCAGCGGTTCCCCGGCACACCGGCGGCGGACTCCGCGAAGACGCGGATCGTCGCCCTGCAGGACAGGTTCGCGTTGAAGGAGCTGGACAACGGGAACTTCTACGCGCGCCTGCACGCTTATGACTCGGCGATCATCTACTTCCGCGGGGTCGTGACCGATTATCCGAATTCCCGCTGGGTGCCGCAGGCGCTGATCCGGTTGGTGGACACCTATCGGAAGATCAACTACGACCAGGAGGCGCAACAGACCTGTGCCCACCTGGAACAGTACTACCCGAACGCGAAGGGCCTCAGGTCCGCCTGTCCGTCTGACACGGCGACCTCCTGACACGCGTGCGGATCGGCGTGTTCGGGGGATCGTTCGACCCCATCCATCGTGGACACCTGGCCGTGGCGGCGGCGGCGGCCGATCGACTGTCGCTGGATCGCGTGCTCTTCGTGCCGGTCCGCGAGCAGCCGCTGAAGCGCGTCGGGCCGGTCGCGTCGGCCGAGGACCGTGTGGCGATGCTGCGCGCCGCGATCGCGGGCGACCCCCGATTCGTCGTCGACGAGCAGGAGCTCCGGCGCCCCGGCCCGTCGTACACCGTGGATACGCTGCGCGCCTTGCACACCGCGCACCCGGGTGATGCGTTATTTTTACTGATTGGTGCCGACGCGGCCCGCGCGTTCCCCCGCTGGCGAGACCCAGAGGAAATCGCCGGCCTGGCCACCGTGGTCGTTCTGACGCGACCGGGTGTCCGGACGCCCGAACATCCGCTGCTCGCCGAGCGGCTCGACGTGCCCGCGCTCGACATCGCCGCGCGCGACATCCGCGCGCGCTGCCGACGGGGCGATCCGATCGAGAACCTGGTGCCCGACGCCGTGGCCCGTCTCATCGCGGAGCGCCGGCTGTACACGACTGAGGACTGATGCAACTGAAGACCGCCGTTACCAAGATCTTCGGCTCGCGTTTCGAGCGAGAGCTCAAGCGCATCCAGCCGCTGATCGATCAGATTCACGAGCACGAGACGCGACTCGCCGAGGTGAGCGACGCGGAGATCCAGGCGCAGACCGCCAAGTTCCGCGCCGGGCTCCACGAGCGGTTCGCCCAGCTCGAGAGCGAGCTCGCGGAGAAGCGTGCCGCGAAGCACGTCTGCGAAGATCCCGCCGAACGCGATGCGCTCGAGAAGGAAGTGCAGGAGCTCGACGACCGCTTGAAGGAGGAAACGGCCGTCGCCTTGGATGAGCTCCTGCCCGAAGCATTCGCCACCGTCCGCGAAGCATGTCGCCGACTCAAGGGCTCCTCGGTGGTCGTCACCGGCCACGAGATGACATGGGACATGGTGCCCTACGACGTGCAGCTCATCGGCGGAATCGTGCTGCATCAGGGGAAGATCGCCGAGATGGCCACCGGCGAGGGCAAGACGCTCGTTGCGACGCTCCCCATCTATCTGAACGCGCTGCCCGGCCGCGGGGTCCACCTCGTCACGGTGAACGAATACCTGGCGCGGCGCGACTCCCAGTGGATGGGGCACCTCTTCAAGTTTCTCGGCCTCTCGATCGCGTGCATCGACGATACGCAGCCCTCCACGCCGGAGCGCCGCGCCGCGTACGAGAGCGACATCACCTACGGAACGAACAACGAGTTCGGCTTCGATTACCTGCGCGACAACATGGTCTTCAGCGTCGACCAGCGCGTGCAGCGGAGCCATTACTACGCGATCGTCGACGAGGTGGACAGCATCCTCATCGACGAGGCGCGGACCCCGCTCATCATCTCGGGGCCCGTGGGCAACGAGGAAGACAAGAAGTACGCGCAGTTCAACCAACAGGTCCGCGAACTGGTTCGGAAACAGTCGGCCATCGTCAACCAGCTGATCGCCGAGGCCGAGGTCATCATCAAGGAAGACCCGAGCAACTACGAGGGGCACCTCAAACTCTTCAAGGCGCAGAAGGGGAGTCCAAAGAACAAGCACCTCATGAAGCTCCTGCAGGAGGGCGGCCTCCAGCAGGCGGTCCAGAAGGTGGACCTCGACTTCATCGCCGACCGCAAGCTCCCCCAGAGCCAGCAGAAGCTGCGGGACGTCGAGGAAGATTTGTTCTACGTCCTCGACGAGCGCGGCCGCGCGGTCCATCTGACCGACAAGGGCGTCGAGACGATGAGTCCGGACGACCCTCAGCTCTTCGTCATCCCGGACATCTCGGAGGAGATGGGCCGGCTCGATCTCGACGAGTCGGTGACGGCCGAACAGAAGGTGGAGCGACGCCAGCAGCTCGAGGCCGAGTACGCGGCCAAGAGCGAGAAGCTGCACATCATCCACAAGCTGCTGCAGGCGCACGCGCTGTACGAGAAGGACGTCGAGTACGTCGTGCAGGACGGCCAGGTGTACATCGTGGACGAGTTCACCGGCCGCATCATGCACGGCCGGCGCTGGTCCGACGGCCTGCACCAGGCGGTGGAGGCCAAGGAAGGCGTGTCGGTGCGCGGCGAGACCCAGACGCTCGCCACCATCACGATCCAGAACTACTTCCGGATGTACGACAAGCTCGCCGGCATGACGGGCACGGCGGAGACCGAGGAGACCGAGTTCTTCCAGATCTACGAGCTCGAGGTCATGGTCATCCCGACCAACCGCCCCGTCCGGCGGGTCGACAAACACGACCTCATCTACAAGACCCGGCGCGAGAAGTACAACGCGATCATCGACGAGGTCATTCGCCAGCACGAGCGGGGCCTGCCGGTGCTGGTGGGTACCGTGAGCGTCGAGGTCTCGGAGACGCTCTCGCGGATGCTCAAGCGCCGCGGGCTCAAGCACGAAGTGCTGAATGCCAAGTACCACCAGCGCGAGGCCGAGATCGTGGCCGGGGCGGGGCGCGCGGGCAGCATTACGATCGCGACCAACATGGCCGGCCGCGGAACCGACATTAAACTGGGCCCCGGCGTCAAGAAGTGTCAGGTCTGCGGGATCACGGCCAAACTCGCGCCGTTCGGGCAGCAGCTCGAGCAGCCCGATCTCAAGCCGGACGAGATCAAGCGCCTCGGCTGCAACGACGATCCGCCCTGCGGTCTCGTCATCATCGGAACCGAGCGCCACGAGTCCCGGCGGATCGATCGCCAGCTGCGCGGCCGGTCGGGCCGTCAGGGCGATCCGGGCCAGAGCGTGTTCTTCCTCTCCCTGGAAGACGATCTCATGCGCCTCTTCGGCTCGGAGCGCATCGCGCGCTGGATGGACCGGGCCGGCGGCACACAGTACCAGTGCAGCGAGTGCGGCCACGAACAGGGCAAGCGGACCGACGCCTGCGAGCAGTGCGGTCGCAAGAACACCCTCGTCGAGCAGAGCGAGGTCATCACGCACCCGATCGTGACCCGGTCGATCGGGAAGGCCCAGCAGCGCGTCGAGTATCGCAACTTCGAGGCGCGAAAGAAGCTCCTCGAGTACGACGACGTGATGAACCAGCAGCGCGACGTGGTCTACTCGCTCCGGCTCTTCGCGCTCGAGGGTGGGGAAGAGCTCAAGGCCGAAGTGCTCCGGATGATCGAGGGGGCGCTCGAGCACTTCGCCGAGGAGATGGGCGAGGACCCGCCGGAGACGTGGGACCGGAAGGCCATCGTGACGGAGCTGTCGCTCCGCTATCTGGTCTCCGCACCGGAGATCCTCGACCCGGAGAAGGTCCCCGACGCCGAGACGCTCGTCGAGACGGTCAAGGCGGCGGGTCGCAAGACGTTCGACGCGAAGGTGACGGGTTGGAATGACGCGGGGAAGCGGAACGGTATCGACCGGCTGGCTGATCAGCTGCTCTCGCACGTGCTCCTGCAGGTGCTCGACGAGAAGTGGAAGGACCACCTGTACGATCTCGACCAGCTGCGGGATGCCATCCATTACCGTGGTTGGGGGCAGAAGGACCCGCTCATCGAGTACAAGCAGGAGGCCTTCGAGATCTTCGTGGACCTCATGAACGACATCCGCGGCACGGTCGCGGACCGGCTCTTCAAGTTCCAGGTGCAGTTCACGGCGGGTCCACCGCCCGGCCCGCCGGCCACCGGCACGACCGGCCCGGCCGAGCGTCGGCCCGCCAGTGAGGCCGACCTGATGATGCCGGGCGCGCGGACGGCCCCCCGGCCGCCCGTGGGCGTGGCGTCCAAGGCGCCGGTCGCCGTGGAGAGCGGTGGGGGGGCGGCGGCGGCTCCCCTGCCTCAGCGCCCCGCCCAGAGCGTGCCGAAGGTCGGTCGGAACGATCCCTGCCCGTGCGGGAGTGGCAAGAAGTACAAGAAGTGCCACGGCGCCAACGCCTGAGCGTCGTAGAATCGGGCGTGCGGCATAACGGTTTGGGTTAAGCCGTTGCCGGGACGGGCAGTACCGTCCCCGCATGACTTCCACCACATCCGCCACGCGGCCGCACGATCGGCCGCGCGAACGCTTGCGCGCCCTGGGTCCGGGCGCGTTGACGGCCGTCGAGCTGATCGCCATTCTCTTAGGGACGGGCACGGTGCGCCGTGGGGCACAGGACGTGGCGGCCGAGCTGGTGGCGAGCACGGGGGGATCGCTCCGCGCGCTCGCCCGCCGGCCGGTCGGGGCGCTCGCCGCCGTTCCCGGCGTGGGCGCCGCCAAGGCCGCGCGCGTCATGGCGGCCCTCGAGCTCGGACGCCGCCTCGCGGCGGAGGCCTCGGAGCCCGCCCGCACCGTGCGGTCGCCCGCCGACGTCCACCGCTGGTGCGGTCCCGCGCTCCGGGACCTCGCCGTCGAGGAGTTCCATCTCCTGACGCTCGACGCGCAGAACCGTATCACGCGCGAGCTGCTGATCACGCGCGGGATTCTGAACAGCTCCCTGGTGCATCCCCGGGAGGTGTTCCGCGCCGCGATCGCCGAGGCGGCCGCCGGCGTGATCGTCGTGCACAATCACCCGAGCGGTCATCCCGCGCCGTCGGCGGATGACCGGGCGGTGACGCGTCAGCTCGTCGCCGCCGGGCGCGTCCTCGACGTTCCGGTGTACGACCACGTGATCGTCGGTGGCGATCGCTATTTCAGCTTCGCGGAGGCGGGTCTCCTCTGACCGGTGTACTGACGAACCTCGATGCCGATTTCCGGCGCGCCCTCGACGAGCGGCGCGAGCGGCTCGACGTGCCCGTCATTCTGCGCGCGTACGACTTCAGCGCGCAGGCCCATCGCGGGCAGAAACGCCTCTCCGGCGAAGACTTCATCTCGCACGCCGTGGCCGTCGCGAAGATCCTCGTGGACCAGCAGATGGACACGACGACCATCGTGGCGGCCCTCCTGCACGACGTGGTGGAAGACGCCGAGGTGCCGCTCGACGAGATCCGCGAGGCGTTCGGCGACGAGGTCGCCGGCATCGTGGACGGCCTCACCAAGCTGTCGAGCCTCACCTTCCGCTCGAGCACCGAGGAGCAGGTCGAGAATTATCGGAAGCTCCTGCTCTCCATCGCGCGGGACGCCCGGGTGATCATCGTGAAGCTCGCGGACCGCCTGCACAACATGCGCACGCTCGAGCACCAACCTCCGGACGCCCAGCGCCGCATCGCGCTCGAGACCCGCGAGATCTACGCGCCGCTCGCGCACCGGTTCGGTATGGCGGGCGCCAAGGCGGAGCTCGAGGACCTCGCCTTCAAGTTCCTGGAGCCCGACGACTACCGCTCCCTCGCCCGAAAGATCCAGGCGCGGCGGACGGAGCGCGAAGAGATGATCGAGCGTCTCCGGATCCCGCTCGAGGAGGCGCTCCGGGAGGCGGGGCTGACCAGCTTCGAGGTGACCGGCCGGCCCAAGCATCTCTGGTCGATCTACAAGAAGATCAAGCGTCGCGAGAAGCCGTTCGAGGAGATCTACGACCTCATGGCGGTCCGCGTGCTCGTGGACAGCGTGCGCGACTGCTATCACGCCCTCGGCGTCATCCACCACATCTGGACGCCGCTCCAGGAGCGCATCAAGGATTACATCGCCTCGCCCAAGTCCAACGCGTATCAGTCGCTGCACACGACGATCTTCGGACCGGGCGGTCAGCTCTACGAGATCCAGATCCGGACCCGCGAGATGCACCGCACGGCCGAGTACGGTATCGCGGCGCACTGGGTCTACAAGGAAGACCGCCGTGCCGACGAGCTCGACCAGCACTTCTCCTGGTTCCGCCAGCTGCTCGAGCTTCAGCAGGACGCGCACAGTCCCGAGGAGTTTCTCGAGTTTCTCAAGGTCGATCTCTTCCAGGATGAAATCTTCGTCTTCACGCCCAAAGGCGACGTGAAGCGGCTCCCCAAGGGGGCGACGCCGCTCGACTTCGCCTTCGCCGTGCACACCGAGGTGGGGCTTCACTGCCAGGGAGCCAAGGTGAACGGCCGGATCGCGCCGCTCCACCGCCCGCTGAAGAACGGCGACACCGTGGTGATCCTCACCGGTGCGCAGGGGCGCCCAAGCCGGGATTGGCTCAACCACGTGCGCACGGCGCGGGCGCGGCACAAGGTGCGCCAGTGGATCAACAAGGAAGAGGCGGAGTCGAGCGGGCAGCTCGGGAAGGAGATCCTCGGGCGGGAGCTCCGGCGCCGGCGCCTCGAGATGCCCGATGAGGCCGGTGTGGCGCGCGCCGCGGAGTCGCTCTCCCTCGGGAGCCCGGACGGCCTCTATCAGGCGCTCGGTCGCGGCGACGTGCCGACCGGGCAGGTGGTGCGCGCGCTCTTTCCCGAACGCGCCACCGATGAGCTCCAGGCGCCGAAGCCGACGGCCTTCGGCCGCGTCATCGATCGGTTCCGCCTCCGGCGCGGGGTGCGGATCAGCGGGCTCGGCGGGCTCCTCGTGCGCTACGCCCAGTGCTGCCAGCCCGTCCCCGGCGACGCCGTGGTCGGGTACGTCACCCAGGGCCGTGGCATCTCGATCCACCGGGCCGACTGCCCGAATCTGCTCGCGATGCCATCCGATCCGGAGCGCCGCGTCGAGATCGACTGGCAGACGAGCGCCGGCGAAGTCTACGTCGTGACGCTCGGCGTGGTGGGCGAGGATCGCCGCGGGCTCTACGCCGATCTCATGGAGGCGGTCTCCCAATCGGGGACCAACATCAAGAGTGCGGAGCTCTCCAGCAAGGACGGCGCGATGTTCGGGTCGGTGCTCGTCGAGGTCGAGGACAGCGGCCATTTGGGCAAGGTGATGCGCGCCATGCGCCGCGTGAAAGGCGTACACTCCGTCGAACGCCGCGACGCCACGGCGCGCACCGTCGACTGACCGCGCCGTGACCGGTCCGTACGCCCTCGAGCTGCCGTTCGCCCCGGCGGGCGATCAGCCCCGGGCCATCGCCCAGCTGGAAGCGGGGCTCGCGGACGACCGCCGCTACCAGACGTTGCTCGGCGTCACGGGGTCGGGCAAGACGGTCACGATGGCGCACCTCATCGCGAACCACGGCCGCCCGGCGCTGGTGCTCTCGCACAACAAGACGCTCGCCGCCCAGCTCTACGGCGAGCTCAAGTCGTTCTTCCCGCACAACGCCGTCGAGTACTTCATCTCGTACTACGACTACTACCAGCCCGAAGCGTACGTCCCGTCCACCGATACGTACATCGCGAAGGATGCGTCCATCAACGACGACATCGAGTCGCTGCGCCTGCGGGCGACGTCGAGCCTGATGGAGCGGGAGGATGTGATCGTGGTGGCGACGGTGAGCGCGATCTACGGCTTGGGCGATCCCGTCGAGTATCGGAAGATGCTCGTGACGGTGGAGGTCGGGGAGCAGCGTGGCCGCGATCTCTTCCTCGCCGATCTCGTGCGCGTGCAGTATCGGCGGAACGACGTCGCGTTCGAGCGTGGCACGTTCCGCGTGCGCGGCGACACCGTCGAGGTGTTCCCGGCGTACGAGGAGCTGGCCGTCCGGATCGAGTTCTGGGGCGACGACGTCGAGCGCGTCACCAAGATCGATCCCCTCACGGGCCACGCGGTGGCCCCGCTCAAGCGCGCGGCGATCTACCCGGCCACCCACTTCGTGGTGGCGCGGCCCCGCCTCGAGGAGGCGGTGAAACGCATCCGCGCCGAGCTCGCCGAACGGCTCGCGGAGCTGCGGGCGGCGGGCAAGCTCCTCGAGGCGCAGCGGCTCGAGTCGCGCACGACGTTCGACATCGACATGCTGCTCGAGGTCGGGACCTGCGCGGGGATCGAGAACTACTCGCGCCATCTCTCGGGCCGCCGCGCGGGGGAGCGGCCGGCGTGCCTGCTCGACTACTTCCCGGCGGACTTCCTGGCGGTGATCGACGAGTCGCACGTCACCCTCCCCCAGGTCGGCGGGATGTACGAGGGCGATCAGTCGCGCAAGCGCACGCTGGTCGAATACGGGTTCCGCCTGCCGTCGGCGCTCGACAACCGCCCACTCAACTTCGACGAGTTTCTCTCCCTCGTGCCGCGGATGCTCTTCGTCTCCGCCACACCGGGAGCGCTGGAGCATCGGCTCTCGGAGGGGCGGGTGGTGGAGCAGATCATCCGGCCCACCGGGCTCGTGGATCCCGCCGTCGAGATTCGGCCGGTGCGCGGCCAGGTGGACGACCTCCTGGCCGAGATTCGGGCGTGCGCCCAGGCGGGGGAGCGCGTGCTCGTCACGACGCTCACCAAGCGTATGTCCGAAGACCTCACCGACTATCTCCAGCAGGCCGGGGTGCGTGTCCGGTACATGCACTCCGACATCGACGCCATCGAGCGGGTCGAGATCATCCGCGGCCTCAGACTCGGCGAGTTCGACGTGCTCGTGGGTATCAACCTGCTGCGTGAGGGGCTCGACCTGCCCGAGGTCGCGCTCGTCGCCGTGCTCGACGCCGATCAGGAGGGCTTCCTGCGGTCCGATCGTTCGCTCATTCAGACCGTCGGCCGCGCCGCGCGCAATGCCCACGGGCGCGCCGTGCTCTACGCCGACCGCATCACCGGCTCCATGGAGCGCGCGCTGGCCGAAATGGAGCGGCGGCGTACGGTGCAGCTGGCGTACAACGTGGAGCACGGGATCACGCCCGTCTCCATCAGCAAGTCGGTGGACCAGGTGCGCTTCGTGACCCGCGTCGCCGACGCGCGGACCGAACGGCCGGCGCCGGCCGAGCGCAAGGCGCCAACCACGCCGCTCGATCGCGAGGCCTTGATCGCGGTGCTCGAGCAGCAGATGCGTGAGGCGGCGGCGGAGCTCGATTTCGAGCTCGCGGCACAGCTCCGCGATCAGGTCTTCGAGCTCAAGGCGGAAGGCGACCCGGTACGGCACGCGCCGGCGGGGACGGACAACGGCACGGGCGGCGTGCGAAGCCACGGCGGCGGACGAGGGAGGAGGCGCTCACGTGCCTGAGGCGCGGGAAGTGGATCTCCATGCGCTCGCGGCGGAGGCCCAAGCGCTCTGGCGTCGGCTCCCGCCCGGGTCGGTCATCTGGCTGAGTGGCGATCTCGGGACCGGAAAGACGGCGTTCGTGCAGGCGCTCGCCCGGGCGGCGGGGGCCCAGGCGGCGCGGAGCCCGACCTTCGCGCTGGTGCATCGCTACGCCTCGCCCGCGGGCGCCATCGCACACGTGGACTGCTACCGTCTGCGCTCGCCCGACGAGGCGCTCGATCTCGATTTCCCCGGTCTCTTCCACAGCTCGCGGATCGTTGCGGTCGAGTGGCCGGAGCGCGCGGGGCCGTACGCACCGGCGCCGGATGTCCATCTCCGGTTCACCTATGCCGAGGATCCGAACCACCGCGTGCTGGAGCACGTCGCGTGAGGGTCACGGTCGCGCTCGACACGGCCACCGACATCGCGAGCATCGCGGTGGGGTCGCCGTCCGGACTGCTGGCGCAGGTCGTCGTCACCGGCCGGCGCCACGCCGCGGCCACGGTGCCGGCGGTGGGCGACGCGCTGCGTCTGGCGGGCGTCCGGCTCGATGACGTCGCCCACATCGTCGTCGCGGACGGACCGGGAAGCTTCACCGGCCTGCGCATCGGCGTCGCGACGGTGCAGGGCATCGTCCGGGCCCGTCCCCGCATCCGGGTCTCCACGGCACCGTCGCTCCTCGCGGCCGCGTGGGTGGCCGGGCGGTTCCTGCTCGGACCGATCGCGGCGCTCTACGACGCCTTGCGGGGCGAGGTCTACGGGGCCGTGTACGGCTTCGACGGGGACGGGGTGCAGGTGCTCCTGCCTCCCACGCTCGGCACGGTGGAAGCCCTGGCCGAGCAATCGGAGCGCCGGCCGACCGTGGCGGTGGGGGACGGAGCGGTCCGCCATGCGGAGACCGTTCGGGCGTGGACCGGTCGGGAGCCGATTGCGCCCCCCGCCGGTGCGTCGCGTGCCGCGGCCTTTCTCGCGCTCGAGGCCGCCGAGGGTGCGCTCCGGCCGGTCCCCGACATCATGGAATTCGATCCCGATTACGGACGCCCCGCGGAGGCACAGGTACGCTGGGAGCGCGCGCATGGACGCCGACTGCCGGATTCGCCGGGCGACCGCGGCTGACCTCGCCGCGGTGGCCGCGCTCGAGCGGCGCGTCTTCCCCGACGCCTGGCCGCGCGACGCATTTGTGCCGCACCTCACCGACACATTTCTCCTCGCAGAGCAGGATGGAGCGCTCGCCGGATTTCTCGTGGCCCGGCGGGTCGCCGACGAGGCGGAGATCCTCGACGTCGCCGTGGGACCGGAATGGCGCCGGCGCGGGATCGGCCACGCCTTGCTCCGGCGATTGCTCGATGCTCTGGGCGAGGAGGGGGTCGAGGTGGCGCACCTCGAGGTACGCGCCTCGAACCGCGAGGCCATCGGCCTGTATCGGACCATGGGGTTCCGCGAGGTCGGCCGCCGGGCGGGATACTACGTTTCTCCCCGGGAGGATGCCGTCTTGCTTGCCCGCCGAATTGCCGCCCCAAAGGGGGATGCATAGAACGGGTCGGAAGCGCGTATCTTTGGTTGACAAAAGGACTTAAAGCCTCTATAGTTTGTGCCCGTCCGGGGTCCATCCCAGAGCACGTGGAGGCAGTTGTGAGTCGCAGTTTGAACAAGGTCATCTTGATCGGCAATCTCGGGGCGGACCCGGAAGTGCGCAGCACGGCCAATGGCTCGCGTGTGGCAACCCTCTCAGTGGCCACCAGCCGGCAGTGGAACAACCAGGCGGGCGAACGGCAGGAAAAGACGGAGTGGCACCGGGTGGTGCTGTGGAACTCCAAAGTGTCGTCGCTCGCGGACATCGCCGAGAAGTACCTCAAGAAGGGCGATCGCATCTACGTCGAGGGCCGTATCGAGTACCGGACGTGGGACGATCGTGAAGGCAAGACGCGGTACACGACCGAGATCAACGCGCGGGAGCTGATCATGCTCTCGGCGCGTGGCGGTGCGGGCGAGCAGGATGCCGAGCCGCCGGCCCGGCAACGCGCGCCGCAGGCGGCGGTCGCCGAGTCGAAAGCGGAGTCGTACGACGACTTCCCGGAGGCGCTTGATGAAGAGGACGACGATCTGCCGTTCTAGCGTGTCGCTGGCCGCTACGATCCTCCTCGGGATCGTCGCGGCGGCACCCGTCGCCGCCCAGGATTCGCTGCAGACGTCCGCCGCGCGTCCGGCCACTCACACCGTGCAGCGCGGTGAGACACTGTGGGGGCTCGCCGAGACCTATCTGGGCGACGCGCTGCTCTGGCCCGAGATTTACCGGCTCAACACGCTCGTCGTGGAAGATCCGCACTGGATCTATCCCGGCGAGGTGTTGCGGTTCGGCCCACCGGATACCACCAAGGTGACGGCAGCGCCGCAGGTGGCTGCGGCGCCCGAGTCGGCGGCCGTGGCCGCGCCTGCCGAGTCCGTCGCGGTCCAGCAACCCGCCGAATCGGTGGCCGCGCCGCCCCCGCCGCCACCGCCCGTGCAGGACAACTCGCCGACGGTCTTCTCCGCGCGTCCCGCGCCGAAGCCCCAGGCGAACATCGTCACCGGCATCGCGCCCAGCGCGTTCCGTGCCGTGCGCCGGGGTGATTTCTACGCGTCGGGATTTCTGACGGAGGGCGAGCAGCTCCCGTGGGCTCGCGTCGTCGAAGTCACCAACCGTGGCAGGGTCGCGGGCATCAGTGCGTCGCGCGGGGCCCTCATGTACGAGACCATCCACGTGCAGGCGCCCGCGGGCACCACGTATCACGTGGGAGACTCGCTCCTCGTCGCCAACGTCACGCGCAAGGTGCCCGCGTGGGGGGACATGGTCGTGCCGTCCGGCCTCGTGCGCGTCACCTACGTGTCGGGTCGCGACGTGGAGGCCGAAGTCATCGCCCAGTATGGCCGGATCGTCGTGGGCCAGTCGGCGCTGCCCGTCGCGCCGTACAACACACCGCCCGGCGTCCGGCCGCAGCCGGTCGAGAAGGGTGTCACCGGGCATATCGTGGCGCTCAAGAGCGATCAGCTCGAGCCGGGTCAGCAGGCGGTAGTCTTCATCGACCTCGGCCGCAACGACGGGGTCGTCCCGGGTGATGTGTTCGACGCGATCGTGCCGCAGACCGCCCCCGGGATGGCGGACGCGCCGCCGCATCGCCTCGCGGAGATTCACATCGTCCACGTGCGCGACAAGTCGGCCACGGGGCTCCTGGCCAACATCATGTCCCCCGGCATCGGCACCGGGGTCGCGGTCCGCCTCGTGCGGAAGATGCCGTCCTAGCGCGGGTGTGGCCGGCGGCGGGCCGACCCCCTCGTCCGCGCAGCGCGAGCGGCGCTCGCTGGATCCCCACGTTCCGGGTTCCGTCGAGCGCCGCTTCAC
>Ga0209919_1000727_pt1 | contig 16237 bp, 11 predicted proteins | sample SalPon2A_C_D2_MG_FD_185721 | JGI IMG/M metagenome (GOLD analysis project Ga0209919, IMG submission 185721) | Soil microbial communities from South San Francisco under conditions of wetland restoration - Salt Pond MetaG R2A_C_D2_MG (SPAdes)... | ecosystem: Environmental > Terrestrial > Soil >... | reverse complement strand
AACGTCGATCGCTGGCGAATCGGCCCGCCGCCCGGCGAGGGCAGCTCGCGTCTGATGGCGGTGGTCGGCGCGGCGCTGCGCCGACCCCTCCCGGTGGCGCTGGCGATCGGCCTCGTGCTGTTGATCCTCGCCGTGCCGGCGATCGGGCTGAAGACCGGACCGCCGAGCCAGACGCAGCTCGCCAACGACGAGCCGGCGAGGAAGGACTTCGAACTGATCGAGCGCTCGATCGGACCCGGCTACGACGCGCCGTTCGTGGTCGTCGCGGCGGCGGAAAACGGCACCGTCACCGAACCCCACCGGCTCGCGACCCTGAGCCGCTGGCAGCACCGCATCGCGGCGCAGCCCGGCGTCCAGGCGGTGGTCGGCCCGGCGCAGATCTCCAAGGCGGTGAAGCCGCTGCGCCAGGCGAGCGCGCTGCTGGCGGCGGGCGGCGAATCGGGGCCGCTGGCGCAGCTGACCCGCCTGGGCCGCAACCTGGGGCGGGCGGCGTCCGGGGTCGCGCAGCTGCGCGACGGGATCGCCAGAGCGAGCTACGGCGCCGGGCTGCTGGCCAAGGGTTCGGGCAGAGCGCAAGCCGGGGCGGGCGCGCTGGCGTCCGGGCTCGCGCAGGCGGAAGCGGGCAGCGAACGCGCGGTGGCGGCGCTGCGCACCTTCGCTGACGGCACGCGACGGCTGGCCGGCGCCCAGCACAAGGCCTCGATCGCGGGACTCAACCTCAAGTTCGCTCTGCAGAGCCTGATCCCGAACCTGAACCGCAACGCGCTCGTGCGCTCGCGTCGCCTGGAGAAATCGCTCAACGAGGCCTCCAAACGGACGGCGCCGGGGCTGCAGCCGCCTGCCGAGGAAGCGGAAGCGCAGCTGAAGACCGCGCTCGAACAGCTCGAAGGGATGACCACCGGCAAGAGCGACCCCAACTACGGCCCGGCGCTCGAAGGCGTGCAGAAGGGGCTGGCGGCGGCGGGCGAGCTGCCGCCCGAACTCGCGGCGCTGCAGTCGAGCCTGGTCGAAGACGCGGAAGAATCGAAGCGGGTGACCGACTGGCTGGTCTCCGGCGTCGCCCTGGTCAAGAAGATCAGCAAGGGGGCGACGCGGCTCTCCGACGGGCTGCAGAAACTCGAAGGCGCGGGCAAGAAGCTCGCCCACGGGTCCGCCCGGCTGGCCCGCGCGGCGTCCGGCTTGCAGGACGGAGTCGCCCGGCTCGCCGCGGGCGCAACCGCGCTGGCGAGCGGGATCGGCCAGCTCCGCAACGGTGCCGCCGCGCTGGAAGAGAACCTCGCCCGCGGCTACGGCGAGTCCTATCCGCTGCAGTCGGGCCTGCGGCGCGCGACCGTGCAGGTGCTCTCCAGCTCCGCTTCGCTGAAGCGCCGGGCGCGCCGGGTGCAGCGGGCGACGCCGGGGATCTTCGACTCCGGCTACTTCGTCCTCTCGGCGCTCGACGGCGCCCGGCCGCGGACGCGCGAGCGGGCGGCGGAAGTGGTCGACCTGAACGGCGGTGGCCAGGCGGCGGCGATCCTCGTGATCTCCCGCTACACCTTCAACTCACCGGGCTCGATCGCGCTCAACAAGCGTCTCGACAGGGAGGCCGCCGCGCTCGGGCGCGAAGCCGGGCTGCAGACCGGCGTCGCCGGCGGCCCGGCGCAGCTCAACGACTACAGCCGCGTCACCCGCGAGCGGATCCCGTTCGTCGTCGCGGCGATCGCCCTCGCGACGTTCCTCGTCCTCGTCTTCGTCCTGCGGGCGCTGCCGCTGGCGGCGATCGCGGTGGGGCTCAATCTGGCGACGGTCGCGGTTGCCTTCGGCATCCTCACGCTGCTCTTCAACCTGCCCGAAGACTGGCCGCTGGGCGGCCACACCTACGTCGACGCGGTCGGCGCGACGGCGATCTTCGGCGTCGTCTTCGGGCTCTCGATCGACTACGCGGTCTTCCTGCTCGTGCGGATGCGCGAGCACTACGACCGCCACGGCGAAAACACCGCCGCGATCGAGTTCGGCCTGCAGCGCACGGCGCGGGTGATCACCGGCGCGGCGGCGATCATGATGGCCGTCTTCGTCGCCTTCGCCGGCGCCTCGATCGCCACGGTCAGCCAGCTCGGCGTCGGGCTCACCGTCGCCGTACTGCTCGACGCCACGGTTGTCCGCATCGTCCTCCTGCCGGCGCTGATGCTGCTGCTCGGCGACCGGGTCTGGTGGCTGCCGCGCCCGCTCGCCCGGGCGCTGCCCCGGCTCAACGTCTGAGCACAGGTCCTAGCGCGCCGCGAAGCGCGTTGACTTCGAGTTAAGCGAGGCGTGCCGCACGCGTGGCGGCTGATCGCTCGGATACGATTCCCCAGCTTGTCCTCTGTATGGAGGCGGGGGACAACCAAGCGACGATCCGTGGCTGCTAATCCGTCAGGCGAGGAGAAAGGGCCGGCGAAAGCCCGGGGAGTCACGCCCGCGCGGATCGCGGTCATAGCGGGGCTGGCGATCGTCGTCATCGCGCTCGCCGTGATCCTCTTCGGCGGCGGCGGCGAGCACAAGTACAAGCTCGTCTTCCAGAACGCCGCCCAGCTCGTGCCCGACAACCAGGTGCTGATCGGCGGCCAGCCGGTCGGCTCGGTGGAAAGCATCGATCTGACCGACGACAACCTGGCGGAAATCGAAGTCAGCTCCGAACAGGAGCTGCACGAGGGGAGCACGGCGACGATCCGCGCCACCTCGCTCTCCGGCGTCGCCAACCACTACATCTCGATCAGCCCCGGGCCGAACAGCAACCCGGCGCTCGAAGAAGGCGCGACGCTCGGCCTCGGGTCGACGACGACCGAGGTCGACCTCGACCAGCTCTTCAACACCTTCCCCGACTCGGTGCGCAGGGCACTCGGCCAGTTCGTCCGCGGCAACGCCGAACAGTTCTCCGAACGCGGCCACGACGCCAACGAAACCTTCAAGTACTTCGGCCCGGCGCTCAACCGGACCGGGGCCTTCGTCAGCGAACTGAACGCCGACCAGCACCTGCTCGAACGCTTTGTCGTCAGCTCGAGCAAGCTCTCGACCGCCGTCGCCCAGCGCGGCAGTGAGCTCTCCAGTGCGATCTCCAGCGCCAGCACCGCCTTCGGCGCGATCGCCGGACAGAACGAAGCGCTCGACCAGAGCCTGCGCGGGCTGCCGCCGTTCATGCGCCAGGCCAACACGACCTTCGTCAACCTGCGCGCGGCGCTCGACGACCTCGACCCGCTGGTCGAAACGTTGAAGCCGGCGACCAAGAACCTGGCGCCCTTCCTCAGCGAACTTCGCCCGGTGCTCTCGAAAGCGGTGCCGGTGTTCAAGAACCTGCGGCTCAGCGCCGGCCGCAAGGGCTTCGCCAACGACACTGCGGAAGCGTTGAAGTTCCTGCCGCTGGTGCAGGAACGCGCCTCGACCGCCTTCCCGCACGCCGAAGCGGGCATCGAAGCCTTCCAGCCGACGCTGAACTTCGCCCGCAGCTACACGCCGGACATCTTCAACGGCTTCGGCAAGCTCGGTCAGATCACCGGCTACTACGACGGCAACGGCCACTACGCGCGCGCCCAGCTCCCCTTCAACATCTTCAAGCGCAACGGCGAAGACGGCGAACTCGAACCGCTCAAGCCGAGCGAACAGTTCGCTCCCTACGGCAGCTCGGCCGGGGTGCGGCGACCCTGTCCGGGCGGCGCCACCCAGTCCGCCTCCGACGGCTCCAACCCGTTCGTCAAGCCGCCGTTCGCGGGCTCGGGCGTCAGCTCCTCCGAATGCAGCCCGGGGGACTCGCCATGAGGAAATGGCTGATCCCGGGCGCGCTGGTCGTCGTGGTCGTGCTGCTCGTCGTGCTGCTCGGCGGGGGCGGCGGCAACGGCTACGTCGTCCGCGGGATCTTCGACAGCGGCGGCTTCATGGTCGCCGGCGAGGAAGTCCGCGTCGCCGGCGCGACCGTGGGCGAAATCGAATCGGTCAGTGTGACGATGCCGGGGGAGATCGACGGCTACAAAAACGGCAAGCCGATCTCCGTGCCCGGCAAAGCGGTGATCGCAATGAAGATCAACGATCCCGGCTTTCAGGACTTCCGCGCCGACGCCTCCTGCCTGATCCGGCCCCAGTCGTTGATCGGGGAGAAGTTCGTCGACTGCCGCCCGACGCTGCCGCGCGCCCCGGGCTCGAAGCCGCCGCCGCCGCTGAAGGAGATCGAAGACGGCAAGCCGGGGGCGGGCCAGTACCTGCTGCCGTTCGAGAACAACAGCACCAGCGTCGACCCCGACCTGATCAACAACATCAACCAGCTGACCTACGCGCAGCGCTTCCGCCTGATCCTCAACGAACTCGGCGCCGGCCTCGCCGGCCGCGGCGAAGACCTGGAGGAAGTGGTCAAGCGGGCGAACCCGGTGCTGCGCGACGTCGATCGCGTCTTCGGCATCCTCAACGCCCAGCGCGACCGGCTCGCCCAGCTCTCGGCCGACTCCGAGAAGATCCTCGGACCGCTCTCGCGCGAGCGCAGCAGCGTCGCCGGCTTCTTCTCCAACGCCGGCGTCGCGGCGCAGGCGAGCGCTGAAAAGGGCGCCGACGTCGAAGCGTCGCTGCGCAAGCTGCCGGGCTTCCTGCGCGAGCTGCGCCAGACGATGGCGAGCTTCCAGTACTTCTCCAAGGCGGGCACGCCGGTCTCCGAATCGCTGGCCAAGGCCGCTCCGGCGTTGACCGCAGCGACCCGGGCGCTGACCCCGTTCTCGGCCGCGTCGACCGTCTCGCTGAAGTCGCTCGGCGCCAACGGCGAAACCGCCGGCCCGAAGCTCCGGGCCGCCAACCCGATCGTCGAAAAGACCCGCGAACTCGGCCAGAGCGGCGCGACGCCGGTCTCCGAACTGGCCGAATTGCTGGTCAGCACGCGTAAGAACAAGGGCTTCGACAGCCTCGTCGACCTGATCTACAACAGCGCCGGCGCGACCAACGAATTCGACAAGTACGGTCACTTCGCCCGCAGCCTGACGGCGCTGACCAACTGCACCGAATACGTTGCGGAACCGACTTCCGGCTGCTCGGCCAACTTCAACGGAGAAGGCTCCAGCTCGTCGGCCTCCGCGGCCAGCATCTCGCGCCTCTACAAACAGCTCGGCGAACAGCTCGGCGGCAAGACCGGCGGCACCTCGAGCGGCGTCGCCCCGGTCGAACCGCGGCCGGTCGCGCCGGGCCAGGCGAAGCCCGCGCCCAACCCGGAAGCCTCGGGCCTCGGCGAAGGCGAACAACTCGGCGCGAAGTCAAAGGCGACGACCTCCTCGCAGCGCGCACTCCTCGACTACCTCCTGGGACCATGAGAAGCCGCGGCGGCATACAGGGAGTGGCGAGCAGCCCGACGATCGTCGGCGCGGTCACCGTGCTGGTCTTGCTCGTCGCCGTCTTCCTCGCCTACAACGCCAACAACGGCCTGCCGTTCGTCTCGACCTACGACCTCAAGGCCCGGGTCCCCAACGCGAACGCGCTGGTCAAAGGCAACGAGGTGCGGATCGGCGGCTCGCGGGTCGGCGTGGTCAAGGAAGTGAAGCCGGTGCAGGTCGGCAACGGGCGCATCGCCGCCGAGCTCAGCCTCAGCCTCGACAAGAGCGCCGAACCGATCCCCGCCAACTCGACGATGATCGTCCGCCCAAAGTCGCCGCTCGGCCTCAAGTACCTGCAGATCGTCCCAGGCGACTCGTCGAGCGGCCTGCAGGCGGGCGAAACGATCCCGCTCACGGCGGCGCGGCCGGAACCGGTCGACATCGACCAGTTTTTCGACATGTTCGACGAAAACACCCGCACGGCGATCCAGCGCAACAACGCCGGCTTCGGCAACGCCCTCGCCGGCCGCGGCCCGCAGATCAACAGCGCGATCGGCGCGCTGCGCGGGCTGGTCGAAAACAGCCAGCCGGTGCTGCGCACCCTGGTCAAGCCGAGCACCCGCTTCGGCGCCTTCTGGGAAGCGCTCGAGGACCTCTCCGCGACCGTCGCGCCGGTGGCGGAGCAGCAGGCGAGCATGTTCGTCGCGTTCGACCGCACCTTCGCCGCCCTCGCCCGGGTCTCCCGTCCGTACATCCAGGAAACGATCGTCAAAGGGCCGCCGACGCTCGATTCGCTCACCGCGGACCTGCCCGCGCTGCGACCGTTCTTCCGCGACTCCGGCCGCTTCTTCACCGCGCTCGGGCCGGGGGCGAAGGCGCTGGGCGAAACCTCGCCGACGATCAACGCCGCGCTGCGCGCCGGGATCCCGGCGCTCAACCGCTCGCCACGCCTCTACCGGCAGCTGACGCCGACGGCGGAAGCCCTGCTCGACTTCCAGGCCGAGCCGGGCGTGTTCAACGGCCTCGACCTGTTGATCGACACCAACGAAGTTCTGGCGCCGGCGATCAAGCACATCGCGCCGGCCCAGGTGACCTGCCAGTACCTCAGCATCCTTGCCTCGAACCTCGCCGACGCGTTCAGCGAATCGAACGGCAAGGCGAGCTGGCTGAGCGCGATCGCCTTCGAGGCGCCCGACGGCCCGAACGCGGAGTCGCAGCCGGCTTCAGCCCCGGCATCCGGCCCCGGCCCGACCAACTTCCTGCACTTCAATCCCTACCCGAGGACCGGCCAGGACGGCGTCTGCGAAGCGGGCAACGAGCGCTACGTCGCCGGTCAGACGGTAATCGGGCACTCGCCGAAACTATGGGGCACCACTACCCGGGGCGGTGAATGATGGGCCGCCTGCCGGAGCGCGACACCAGGGTCGGGGCGACGAGTGGCCGCATCGAGTGGCGGCCGAGCAACGCGGCGATCGCGATCATCTTCATCCTCGTGTTCACGGTCGGCCCCTACCTGGCGTTCACCAAACACGTTCCCTTCACCGGCTATGGCTATACCCTCAACGCCACCTTCTCCAACGGGGTCAACATCTCGACCAAATCGCCGGTGCGAATCGCCGGCGTCGATGTCGGCAAAGTGACTTCGGTCAGCCGCGACGGCAACAACACCAAGGTCACCTTCACCGTCGACGGTAAGGGCCGTCCGATCCACGACGACGCCTTCGCCGAGATCAAACCGCGCATCTTTCTCGAGGGGAACTTCTTCGTCGATCTCAAACCGGGCAGCCCGAGCGCGGCCGAGTTCGACAGCGGCGGGACGATCCCGGTCAGCCACACCTCGACCGCGATCCAGCTCGACCAGATCCTGACCGCGCTGCAGTCACCCGTGCGGGCTGATCTCAGTCGCCTGCTGGAGAGCTACGGCGAAGCGCTGACGCACAAGCCGAGCGCGGCCGACGACGCCACCCAGCTGCCCGAGGTGAAAGGGAAGACCGGCGCCGAAGGCCTCAACGGGAGCTTGAAATACGGCGGCGAAGCGGGCCGCTACAGCGCCCAGGTCACCAACGCCCTCCTTGGCACCAGCCCGAAGGACCTCTCGCGGCTCGTCGCGAGCGCCGGCAGCGCGTTCGGGGCTCTGGTTCGCCGCGAGGCGGACCTACAGGGGTTGATCGTCAACTTCGACACCTTCACCGGGGCGCTCGCCGCGCAGTCGCAGAACCTCGCGGCGACCGTGCAGCGGCTGGCGCCGACGGTGCAGATCGGCCGCCGCTCGCTCGTCAGCCTCAACCGCACCCTGCCGCCGTTGCGCGCCTGGGCGATCGAGTTCCGCCCGGCGGTGGCCGAGCTGCCGGCGCTGATCTCGGCCGGCGAACCGTGGCTGGCGCAGGCGCGGCCGTTGCTCTCCGGCCGGGAGGTCGGTGGGGTGGCGCGGCTGCTCGAGGAATCGACGCCGCCGCTCACCGCGACGACCCAGGCGGGGGCGGCGAAGACGATCCCGCAGATCAACCGGATCAGCCTCTGCCAGAGCAAGGTCTTCGTGCCGACCGGCAACCAGACGATCCACGATCAATTCGAAACCGGGCCCAACTACCGCGAGTTCTTCTACTACCTGGCCGACTTCGCCGGCGCGCAGCAGAACTTCGACGGCAACGGGCCCTATCTCAAGGTCCAGGGGGGCGGCGGCGGGACGCTGACCAAGCTGGAAAACCCGTCGGGGAACCTCAGCACCGACAAGCAGGACTGGGCAAACCTGGCTCTGGCGCCGGCGGGCCTGCAGCCGCAGCTCGGCGGCCGGCCGCCGAAGAAGCCGAACGTGCGCTGCTCGACCCAGCCGGTGCCGAACGTCAACGGAGCGCTGGGCCAGGTCGGCCCGGCCGAGCTGACGGCGGTGAACCCGTGAGCGGCCGTGAGCAGGGCGTCAGCCGCTGGAAACACTTCCGCGCTGCGCTCGCGCGCCAGGCGCGCGGTCGCGGCAAAGACTCGATCGCGATCGCGGTGCTGATCGTGCTGGCGATCGTGATGACCCTGTGGATCTTCACCCAGCAGAAGGCCTCGCTGCCCTCCTGGGCGCCCTTCGTCGGCGAAGACTTCGTCCACCTGACGGCCGACTTCAGCGACGCGCAGGCGGTTACGCCGGGCCAGGGCCAGGCGGTCGTGATCTCCGGCATCCAGGTCGGCAGGATCGGCTCCGTCGACCTCGAAGACGGCCACGCCGTCGTCGGAATGCAGGTCGAGCCCAGGTACCTCGACCTGATCCACCCCAATGCGACGCTGCTGCTGCGGCCGAAAACCAACCTCAACGACATGACGGTCGAGATCTCGCCCGGCAGCGGCAGCAAGCATGTCGAAGCCGGCCACCGCTTTCCGCTCTCGCAGACCGAACCGAGCATCCAGTTCGAAGCCTTCCTCTCGACCCTCGACACCGATACGCAGCGCTACCTGCAGCTGCTGGTCGCCGGCGGGGCACAGGGGATCGGCGGACGCGGTCGGCAGCTCGGCAACGCCTTCCGCCGCCTCGAGCCCTTCTCCCACTACGTCGCCAAACTCAACCGGGCGGTCGCCCAGCGGCGCGTCGCGCTCTCCCATGTGATCCACGACTTCGGCCTGCTGACCGGCGAACTGGCCCGTCACGACTCAGAGCTCGAACGCTTCGTCACCTCTTCCAAGGATGCGCTCGGCAACTTCGCCAACCAGCAGCAGGCGCTGCAGGAATCGCTGCGCGAATTCCCCTCAACGCTGACCGCGCTGAAGTCGGCGCTCGTCGCGTCGAACCGCTTCTCCGAGGCCTCCCGCCCGGCGTTCCTCGGCCTGATCCCGCAGGCGCAGGCATCGGTGCCGGCGTTCAAGGCCAGCGAGCAGTTCTTCAAGCAGACCACGACGCCGATCCGCGAACAGATCCGTCCCTTCTCCCGCCAGATCCGCCCGGTGCTCACCCACCTCAACGAAGCGGCGCCCGACCTGAGCACCTCGGTGAGCGAATTCGGCTCCTCGCTGGGGGAGCTCAACGGCTTCCTCAACGAGCTCGCCTACAAGCCCAAGGGCAAGAAGCAGAGCTTCCTCTTCTACCTGCCCTGGCTCAACCACGACATCAACGCCAGCTTCAACCTGACCGACGCGGGCGGGCCGATCTCACGCGGGGTCGCCCTGCTTTCCTGCACGGGCTCGGTTTTCGCCTATGGTGCGGTCGCTCCGCTCAAGCCCTACCTGAAGACCCTCCTACAGGGCCTGCGCATCCCCGAACCGGAAGAAATCCCCCTCCCCGGCAGCTCCTCCGGGCATTGCGAATACGCGGAAAAATGAGCAAGAAAGCCCCCAGCAGCGCGCAGCTCCTCGCCATCGCCGGCTTCGCCCTGTCGTGCTTCGGCATCCTGCTCTTCCTCTGGATCACCTTCGGCGGGCCGACGCCGTTCAAGGCGAAGCCCTACGAGATCACGGTCCCCTTCCAGGAGGCGACGCAGCTGGCCGAACAGTCCGATGTGCGGATCTCCGGCGTCTCGGTCGGCAAGGTGCAGACGATCGAAGAGTCGCCCGACGGCCAGCAGGCGCAGGCGACGATCGACATCGATGACAAGTACGCGCCGCTGCCGCGAGGCACGCGGGCGATCCTGCGGACCAAGACGCTGCTCGGCGAGACCTATGTCGAACTGACGCCGGGCGACAGGAACGGGCCGACGCTGCACGACGGCGACGGCCTGCCGAGGGCCAACGTGGCCGAATCGGTGCAGCTCGATGAGATCTTCCGTACCTTCGACAAGCGGACCCGCGCCGCCTTCCAGGAATGGATGCAGGAAGGCGCCACGGCGATCGCCGGCCAGGGTCAGGCGCTCTCGACGGCATTCGGCGGGCTCGACTCGACGCTGACCGAATTCGACCGCCTCTTCCGGGTGCTCGACACGCAGCGGCTCGCCGTGCAGCAGCTGTTCCGCAACGGCACGACGACCTTCCGCGCGCTGCGCGGGCGTGAAGGGCAGCTGGCAAGCCTGATCCGCAGCTCGAACGCCGTCTTCAGCACGACGGCGGCGCGCAACCGCGACATCGAAGCGCTGTTCCGGGTCTTCCCGACCTTCGAGGATGAGCAGCGGCTCACCTTCGACCGACTCAAAACCTTTGCGCTCAATGCCGACCCGCTGTTCCGCCAGCTCGTGCCGGCCGCCAAGCAGCTCTCGCCGACGCTGATCGCCCTGTCGCGCCTCGCGCCGCAGGCCAAGGGCCTGTTCGAAGGCCTGGAACCGGTGATCAGCCGCGCCCCGCACGGGCTCGGCTCGCTGCGCAAGTTCCTGCGCGGCGACTTCCCGGTGCTGCTGCGGGCCGTCGACCCGTTCCTGCGCAACCTCAACCCGCTGCTCACCGGCCTCGGCCTCTACAAGAACGAGGTCACCTCGCTGCTCGGCAACGTCGCCGCTGCGACCAACGGCGTCCACCTCAGTCCGCAGGGGGAACAGATCCACATCCTCCGCCTGCTGCCGCCGCTCGGGCCGGAAAGCCTCGCGACCTACGACTCCCGCCTGACCACCAACCGCAACAGCGCCTACGGCCATCCCGGCTACGCCTCGCGCCTGGCCAAGGGGCTGCCCAACTTCCACACCGCCCAGTGCAGCTCCGGCATCACGGCGCACCTCAACCCCGACACGCCGAACGAAGCGGCCTTCAACGAACGGACCGGCGGCGACGTCAAAGCCGCGACCGACCTCTACGAACGGCTCAAGCACTACGCCTTCGCGGGCCAGGAAGACTCATCCTCGATCCCCGCTCCCGGCTGCGAGCCGCAGGGTCCCTTCGAACCGATCTACGGCAGCGGCCCGAAGACGGCCTACCAGCACACCTTCGAACAGCAGGGCGAATAGGCCGAGAAAAAGGGGCGGCCTTGTGGCCGCCCCTTTCGCTTCCCGCCCTGGCGCGGGCGCTGCATGTCGAGTGGCGCTAGCCCTTCGGCGTGCAGGGAACCGCCAGTCCGCCCTTGAGGATGGTCTGTGCGGCGACGCCGGGGACCTTGGCTTCGTTCTTGAAGATCGCCTTCGGCGTGCTGACCTTGAACTTGCCGTCCGGGCAACGAGCTTCGAAGTAGCCCACCTTCCTGCCCTTGTAGCGGTAGGTCTTGCCGAGCTTGAAGTCGAAGTCGAGCGCGGCGCCGCTGCCGCCCGCGATCACCGGGATCTTGGCGATTGACTTGATGCCGCTGCCGGAGCGCTTGATCGTCACCGTGGTGACGATCGCCGTCGGCGCCGGCACCGTGATGAAGGTGTGGATCAGCAGCGTCACCTTGCCGCCGTGTTCGCCGCCGTTGAAGACGAGCAGCGGGCTCGGCACCTGGATCGGCTTCTGTTCGGGGAAGGCGATCTCCGCGTCGGCCTTGCCTTCGCCGAGGATCGTCTTGCCGCAGACGCGCTTCGCGGCCTTGGTGTCGCGCGCCTCGAGCTGGCCGGCCTTGCAGACCGGGAAGCCCTTGACGTTGATCTTCACATCCTTGTCGATGTTCACGGCCGCTTCCCTGAAGGCCGAGGGATGGGTGCCGTCGCTGGTCTTGATCTTGCCGAAGATGTGGGTCGTCACCGGCACGTACTTGTGCCGCGGCAGCTTCTTCGGCGAGGTGTTGCCGCCGAAGGTGACGATCAGGTTGCCGGCTCGGAGCGTGGTGCTCACCGCGCTCGCGACCGCAGCGACGCCAAGGGAGGCGACCGCAGCGATGGCGAGCGCCAGCGTTAGCTTTCTACGCATTCTGTTCTCTCCTTTTTTGGCCCTGCCCATTTGAGCCGCGGCCGTTGAAAAGCCATCTTAAATCCCGCTGCAAAGCTAGCAGCAGCGATCATCAGGGGAATGAAGGCAAGAAGAAGGGCGGCCTTTCGGCCGCCCTTCTCGACTGCTCCGTCTTGAAACGAAGACGCTTCGGATTGGCGAGCTACCCACGCCCTGGCTTGCAGGGGGTCACCAGGCCGCCCTGGAGGACGGTCTGCGGGGACACGCCGGGGACCTGAGCTTCGTTCTTGAACACCGTCCTGGTGGTCCGCACCTTGAACTTGCCGTCCGGGCAGCGGGCCATCAGGAAGCTCCGCTTGTGGTGCCGGAAGCGGTAGAAGCGCTTGACCTTGAAGCTGAAGTCGAGCGCCGAGCCGCTGCCGCCGGCGATCACCGGGATCTTGGCGACACCGTGCAGGCCGAAGCGGCCCTTGTGCTCGCGCTGCAGCGTCACCTGGGTGACGATCGCCGTCGGCGCCGGCACGGTGATGAACGTGTGGATCAGCAACTTCGTCTTGCCGCCGCGCGTGCCGCCGTTGAAGACGAGCAGCGGGCTCGGAACCCTGATCGGCGTCTGTTCGGGGAAGGCGATCTCGGCGTGGGCCGAGCCGCTGCCGACGATCGTCTTGCCGCAGACCCGCCTAGCGGCCTTGGTGTCGCGCGCCTCGAGCTGGCCGGGCTTGCAGACCGGCAGTCCGGTCGAGTTGACGAGCACGTTGCGGTCGATGTCGAACTGCGCTTCGCGGAATGCCGACGGGTGGGTGCCGTCCGAAGTCTTGACCTTGCCGAAGACCTTGGCGCTCGCCGGCGCGAAGTGATGGCGCGGCAGCTTCTTCGGCGACACGTTGCCGCCGAAGGTGAGGATCAGGTTGCCCGCTCGCAGGGTGATCTGCGTCGCGCTTGCCACCGCGGCCACTCCGACCGCGAGCGCCGCGCTGAGGGCGAGCACCAGGACGAGGTTTCTACGCATGTCGATGTTCTCTCCTTTTGGGGAACCAGCCGGGGCGGGCTCCATAGAAAGCCGTGATCTATCCCACCGGTAGCCGTCTACCCTGCCCCGGCTCTTCTATAACCCGGGCCGGCGGGCAAAGGAGCGCTTCTGGGCTGAAGCTCAGCTCTCGAGCATCGAGAGGCGCACGCGCTCGCGCTCCTCGGCGGCGCCATCGGGTCCGAGGAACGGCAGCGTGATCCAGAACATCAGGTCCGGCAGCCGGCTGGGCAGGCGCGCCGAGGCGCCGTGCAGGATCTCGCTGTAGAGCAGCTCGTTGATCCCGCCCGCGAGCGAGAGCGAGGTGATGCCCGGCAGCTCGACCGCGGTCTCCGCCCGTCCCGCGTCGAGAAACCCGGTGAACTGGCGCAGGGCGGCGTCGCGCCGGGCGAGCGCCTTCGGCCCCGCGGCAAGCACCTCGACGATCGCGAAGCGGCCCTCGTCGGGATGCTCGGCGAGGTGCTTGAGCAGCTCGTGCAGGCCGGCGGCGACGCGCTCGGCCCAGGGCGAGCCCGGCTTGGACTCGAAGCCCCGCGCGGTGTCGCCGAGCAGGTTGCCGAGCAGCACATCGTAGGCGGCGAGGAAGCAGTCCTCCTTGCTCGCGAAGAGCTCGTAGAAGGTCTTGCGGGAGACGCCGGCGACGCCGATCACATCGACCACGCGCGTCTCCGGATAGCCGCGCTCGGCGACCACCTCGATCATCGCTTGCAGGATCCGCCGCCGCTGGGACTCCGTCACCGCCTCCCGCGGTAGCCCGTGACGGCCCCGGGGCAGCCGCTCACTGGCGCTGCGTCTTCCGGAAGCCACAACCGAGACTTTAGAGCACGCCGGGGTTTCCGCCAATCCAGACGACCTCGTCGCGTCCGGGACCGACGCCGACGAGGCGGATCGGCACGCCGGCGAACTCGGCGACGAAGTCCAGGTAGGCGCGCGCCTCGGCGGGCAGCTCGGCCTCGCTGCGGCACTCGCTCAGGTCGGTGTCGAAGCCCGGCAGGTCCTCGTACTCGGGCTCGGCCGAGTGGAGGATCGACTGGTGATAGGGGAACTCGTCGAAGATCGCCCCCTCGCGCGAGCGGTAGCGGACCGCGACGCGCAGCGGGTCGAGCCCGCTGAGCACATCGAGCTTGGTGATCGTCAGCGCGGTCATCCCGTTGAGCCGCACGGCGTAGCGCAGGGCGACCAGGTCCATCCAGCCGCAGCGCCGCTCGCGGCCGGTCGTCGTCCCGTACTCGTGGCCGCGTTCGAGCATGTGGCGCCCGGTCGCGTCTTCCAGCTCGGTCGGGAAGGGCCCGGCGCCGACGCGCGTCGCGTAGGCCTTGGCGACGCCCCAGACCTCGCCGATGTCGGACGGGCCGACCCCGGCGCCGACCGTCGCCGCGCCGGCGATCGGGTTGGAGGAGGTGACGAACGGATAGGTGCCGTGATCGAGGTCGAGCAGGGTCGCCTGCGCGCCCTCGAAGATGACCCGCCGGCCGTTGTCGAGCTCTTCCCAGCAGAGCTTCGCGGTGTCGGCGATGTGCGGCTCGAGCCGGTGCCCGTACGCGGCGAATTCCTCGGTCATCGCGTGCAGGTCGAGCCGCGGGTCGGGCGCCTCGGCGATGCTGTGGTCGGCCCCCTCGCGCGACCCCTCGCCGGCCTCCTTGCGCAGTTTGCGGCGCTGCACCGAGAGTTCGCGCAGCGCCTGCTGCTTGGGCTCCAGCGCGGCCATGATCTTCTTGCGCAGGATCTTCTCGTCGAGCAGGTCCTGCACGCGGATCCCGAGCCGCAGCGCCTTGTCCGCGTAGCAGGGGCCGATGCCGCGTCGCGTCGTGCCGATCGAGAGCTTGCCCAGTTTGACCTCGCCGGCCGTGTCGAGCAGCACGTGGTAGGGCATGATCAGGTGGGCGTTGGCGGAGATCCGCAGGTTGCCGACGTCGACCCCGCGGCGCTTCAGCCCGTCGATCTCGCCGAGCAGGATGCGCGGGTCGAGCACGACGCCGTTGCCGATCATGCAGAGCTTGTCGGGATAGAGGATGCCGGAGGGGATCAGGTGGAACTTGAACTCCTCGCCGTCGCGGACGATCGTGTGGCCGGCGTTGTTGCCGCCCTGGAAGCGCACGACGGCGTGCGCCTGCTCGGCCAGCAGGTCGACGACCTTGCCCTTGCCCTCGTCGCCCCACTGGGCGCCGACTATGACCACTCCTGATCCGGAACCGGACATACGGGCGGGCATTGTGCCTTGTTGACCCGGACGGGGCTTAGTAGGGCGCGTTTTCGAGGCGACGATCGCTGCCGAAAAGGGGCACCTGCTCACAGGTCTCGGTCAGCCGCGACACGGTGCGGCGGCCGATTTGCTCCTCGAGCTTGTCCATGGAGAGGTTGGTGGTGAGCAAGATCGAGCGTTCGTCTTCATAACGCTCGTTGACGAGGGAGTACAGCTGCTCCAACACCCAATCGGAGCGCTTCTCCGCCCCGAAATCGTCGATGTGCAGAAGGTCCGCGGAGGTCAGCCGCTGGAAGAACGCGCTGTAGGAGTCCTCTCCGGGCTCCCCGTCATAGGTCCGCCGGATGCGAGCGAGCAGCTTGGGCAGGGAGTAGATCGCGACCGACCGCCCCCCCTCTATGGCCGCTTTCGACACCAGCATCGCCAGCGTGGTCTTCCCGGTTCCCGTATCGCCGAACAACCAGAGTCCCTTGCCCAGCTTCAAATTCGAATCCAACCCGTCGATGAACTGGTGGACGCGATCGACGGCGGCCCTCGTCTCCGCGCTGCGCGCCATGTCGCTGACCGGCGGGCGGTCGAATGAGACGCCGCGGTAGCGGGGCGGGATCGCCGAGGCGACGCCGCGGATACGGCCGCGCTTGAGCCGCTCTTCGCGGCACTCGCAGGGGCGGGCGACGTCCTCGGGGCCGAGGATCCAGCCGGAGCCGTCGCAGGCGCCGAGCGGGCAGGCGCGTTCGGCGAACGGCTCGCTGCGCGGGCGGGCCGCCATCAGAACTCAGGCCCCGCGGCGGCGGCGTCTTCGAGCGGCGGCCCCTCGCCGGCCGGCTGCTCGACCGGCGCTTCGTGGCCGCTGTAGTCGGCGAATTTGGGGAAGCGGTCGAGGAAGACCAGCTTCGGCGTGCCGATCGGCCCGTTCCTATGCTTGGCGACGATCACCTCGGCCAGCCCGTCCGGCTCCTCGTCCGGATCGCGGTAGTAGTCCTCGCGGTAGAGGAAGGCGACGAGATCGGCGTCCTG
>Ga0209919_1000726_pt1 | contig 16241 bp, 12 predicted proteins | sample SalPon2A_C_D2_MG_FD_185721 | JGI IMG/M metagenome (GOLD analysis project Ga0209919, IMG submission 185721) | Soil microbial communities from South San Francisco under conditions of wetland restoration - Salt Pond MetaG R2A_C_D2_MG (SPAdes)... | ecosystem: Environmental > Terrestrial > Soil >... | reverse complement strand
AGCCATGGCCGGGCTGACCAGATGTGTGCGTCCGCCCATCCCCTGCCGGCCTTCAAAATTCCGGTTCGAGGTGGATGCACAACGCTCGCCCGGCTCCAGCCGGTCGGCATTCATGGCCAGGCACATCGAACAGCCCGGTTCACGCCATTCGAAGCCAGCCTCGCGGAAAATGACATCCAGCCCCTCTTCCTCCGCCTGCTTCTTCACCAGACCCGAGCCCGGCACCACCATCGCCAGCTTCACATTGCCGGCCACCTTGTGCCCGCGGGCAATCTCGGCTGCGGCCCGGAAGTCCTCAATGCGGCCATTCGTGCAGGAACCGATAAACACCTTGTCCACGGAGATTTCAGAGATAGGTGTCCCTGCCTCAAGCCCCATATAGTCCAGCGCCCGTTGCCAGCCTTCGCGCTGTACGGCATCCCTTGCGTCCTTGAGCAAGGGCACGGACGCTGTCACCGGCAGGACCATTTCGGGGCTCGTGCCCCAGCTGACCTGCGGCACAATGTCCGCCGCATCAAATTCAATCTCGCGATCGAATACCGCATCGGCGTCTGTGGCTAAACTCCGCCAGGCGGCTTGCGCCCTGTCCCAGCTTTCACCCTGCGGCGAATAAGGACGCCCTTTCACGTAGTCAATCGTGACATCATCCACGCCCACCATGCCGCAACGTGCCCCGGCCTCGATGGTCATATTGCACAGGCTCATACGCCCTTCCATCGACAGCTCGCGGATGGCCGAACCTGCAAATTCGATGGCATAACCTGTGCCGCCGGCTGTACCAATCCTGCCAATGATATACAGGGCCACATCCTTGCCGGTAATGCCGACAGGCAGCTTTCCTTCCACGCTGATGCGCATTCGCTTCGGCTTCTTCTGGATCAGGCATTGGGTAGCCAGCACATGCTCGACCTCGGAAGTGCCTATACCCATCGCAATCGCACCGAATGCGCCGTGCGTCGAGGTATGCGAATCACCACAAACCACGGTCATGCCGGGCAATGTCAGGCCCTGCTCGGGGCCAACCACATGCACCACGCCCTGACGGATATCGTGCATACCGAACTCGGTGATGCCGAACTCATCGCAGTTACTGTCCAGCGCCTCGACCTGGATGCGCGATACCGGGTCGGAAATCCCCATGGCGCGATCAGTGGTCGGCACATTATGATCGGGAGTAGCCACGGCAGCCGACGCACGCCATGGTTTGCGCCCGGCCAGGCGCAACCCTTCAAATGCCTGCGGGCTGGTCACTTCATGCAACAGATGGCGGTCGATATACAACAATACCGAACCATCATCATTCTGTTTGACCACATGCTGATCCCAGACTTTATCGAACAGTGTTTTTGGCATACGAACCTCATCTACAACGACTCAATTTATTCAACAGTTTGCGCATGCTAGTGTTGACGAGTCAATAAATAAAAGGAATTATCCTCCAACTATGATGAGATTTTCTCATGCCTGATCCGGATATTAGCCATCTTCCCTCGCTCAATGCCCTGCGTGCCTTTGCCGCCGCAGGCAAGCACCTGAACCTGACCGCGGCGGCCGCTGAACTCTTTGTCACCCCGTCCGCCCTGTCCCATCAGATTCGCAGCCTGGAAGAAAGTCTCGGCCAGAAGCTCTTCATCCGCTCGCGCAGCGGCCTTGAATTGACCCGCGCAGGCAAGATCCTGCTGCCAGCGCTGTTGAGCGCGTTCCAGCAAATATCCTCAGCTCTGTCTGAGGTGACCCCCCAGCGGCAACCGAACACCGTCACCGTCAGCATGCTTTCCACTTTCGCCATGCGCTGGTTTATCCCCCGCTTATTCCGCTTTCAGCAGCAGCATCCGGATATCGAGGTGCGCATTTCCACCTCGATCGAACTGGTAGATTTCGGACACGATGATTTCGATTGTGCCATCCGCTCGGGCCTCGGATCATGGCCGGGGACGCGATCCATCAGGCTTTTTTCCGAGCGCTTTACGGCTGTGTGCAACCCGTCGCTGCCCACCAGGGAGGCACCGCTGGATCGGCCGGAAGATCTTGCCCGGCACACCCTCCTGCATGCCAAACTGCGCCCCGATGACTGGCGCATATGGCTGCATGCAGCGCATCTGGGGAAGCTGACGGCTGCGCATGAACAAACCTTCGAAACAAGGAATTTTGCCATCGCAGCAGCCATTCGCGGCCTTGGCGTTGCCATCGTTGACCCTCTGCTGGTCGAAGAGGAACTCAAGGATGGGCGCCTGATCCAACCTTTCCCCCAGACGATGGCGACCGAAAGCGCCTACTTCTATGTCTGGCCGGAGCGCAGGGAGGAAAAACCCTCCGCTGCAATTTTCCGACACTGGCTGCTCGGCGAAGCCGCGGAGATGGATATGCAGGGATAGGCCTCTCGTTTGCCTGTCATACGGGTGACACAGGCAGCTCTTACCCTTTGCCCATGATAAATGTCGAATCCCTGATTGAATACCGCTTCCCCAAGCTCCGCCAGCGCGCCTCAATGATCAGCAAGCCCGTCACATCGGCACTGCGCTTGCTCTTTCACGAAAAGGAACTGCAACGCTTCACAGCAAGATATCCACAGCAGCACGGGCTGGATTTTGTCGATCAGATGCTGGAGCACTTTTCATTCAGCTACAGCCTGAAAAACCATGACCGCGAACGCATTCCGCCACAGGGGCGTGTCGTCATCATCGCCAATCATCCCATCGGCACCCTCGACAGTGCCGTGCTGCTGAAGCTGGCCGGAGAAGTACGCCGCGATGTGAAAGCCATGGCCAACGAAATCATGTCGGGCATCAAGCCGCTTGAGGGCCTGATCCTGCCGGTCAACAACATGCAGGGGCGCACCTCGAAGGATCAGCTCAAGGCTGTCTACCAGCATCTGGAAAATGAAGGTGCGGTGATTATATTTCCGGCCGGTGAGGTGTCGCGCATGAGCTCGACCGGCATCAAGGATGGTCAGTGGAATGCCGGCTTCCTGCGCATTGCCGCAGCCACACGCTCACCGATTTTGCCTGTCTTTGTCGATGGCCGGAATTCGGCGTTTTTCTATGCGCTGTCGCTTATCGCAAGGCCATTGTCGACGCTGTGGCTGATACGTGAGATGTTCAAGCAGGCCAAACGCTCGGTATCAGTAACCATTGGCGACCTTGTGCCCTACGAAAATCATCTGAAGGTCAACCTTCCGCTCAAGAGCAAAGCGAAGATGTTCCGCCGCCACCTGTACCGCATTGGAAACGGGAAGAGTCCGCTATTTGAAACATGCTCGGCCATTGCACACCCGGAAAACCGGCAAATCCTGCGCCAGGAAATCCGGGCCTGCGAATTGCTCGGCGAGACATGGGACAACAAACAAATTTACCTGTTCGCCTATCGTCCTGACTGCGCCATCATGCGCGAAGTCGGCCGCCTGCGAGAGATGTCGTTCAGGGCCGTTGGCGAAGGCACCGGCCTTCGCCGCGATACCGATCCTTTTGATCAGCGCTGTCATCAGATTCTTGTCTGGGACGACGAGGCGCTTGAGATCGTCGGGGCCTACCGCATGAGCGTTTCGAAAGCCGTTCGGGAAGAGCACGGCCTCGAAGGCATCTATACGCACAGCCTGTTTGCCATGAATGATAAGATGAACCCCATTATTGAGAACGGCCTGGAACTGGGTCGCAGCTTTGTGCAACCCAAATACTGGGGCAAACGCAGCCTGGATTATCTGTGGAGCGGCCTCGGGGCATATCTGCGCCGGCATCCGAACATACGCTATCTATACGGCCCGGTGAGTATCAGCGGCTCCTATCCCCCAGCAGCCAAGGATATTCTTGTCCACTTCTTTACCCTCTACTTCGGTTCCGATAACGGCGAGGCCAGAGCCCGGCTACCCTATTGCATTGAAGACTCCAGAAAGGCCGAGCTTTCCACCCAGTTTTCCGGCAGCGATTACAAGGAAGATTTCAAGCATCTGAAATCCAGCCTGCGGCACGCGGGCTGCAGCGTCCCGACCCTGTACAAGCAATACAGCGAACTCTGCGAAAAGGGAGGCGTCAGCTTTATTGATTTCAATATCGATCCCGACTTTGCCAATTGCGTGGACGGGCTGGTGGCGGTTGATCTCTCGAAGCTGCTTGAGACCAAGCGGCAGCGCTATATCGGCGACTGACTGGCATGCTGTCGGGCCGATCTGCACCTCTATAGACCCGACACTTTCTCAAGACGCCCGCAATCGTTAGTCTGCCGCATCGTTCAGACAAGTACGGGAGGGGCAATGTCCATCAAATCGGATAAGTGGATTCGCCGCATGGCACAGGAACACGGCATGATCGAGCCGTTTGTGGATGGCCAGATCAAGAAAAGCGAGGACGGCACCGGCATTGTATCCTACGGCCTATCCTCCTACGGCTATGACGTTCGCTGCGCTGACGAGTTCAAGATTTTCACCAACATCAACTCCGCCGTTGTCGATCCGAAAAACTTCTGCCCGACATCCTTTGTCGATATCAAATCCGATGTCTGCATTATCCCGCCGAATTCTTTCGCGCTGGCGCGCACGGTCGAATACATGCGCATCCCCAGAAGCGTGTTGACTATCTGCCTGGGCAAATCGACCTACGCCCGCTGCGGCATCATCGTCAACGTCACGCCGCTGGAGCCGGAATGGGAAGGCCATGTCACCCTCGAATTCTCCAACACCACACCGCTGCCTGCGAAAATCTATGCCGGCGAAGGCGTTGCCCAGTTCCTGTTTCTCGAATCCGATGAGGTTTGCGAAACCTCCTACAAGGACAAGGCGGGTAAATATCAGGGCCAGACCGGCGTCACCGTACCGCGTCTGTAAGCCATGAAACTTTCAGACATCCTGGCTACCGCCGACAAGCCGCTCTTCTCATGTGAGTTTTTCCCGCCCAGAACCGATAAAGGCGAAGAGAATCTCTGGAACTGCCTGCGCGAACTGCAGGCGGTCAATCCCGCTTACGTCTCCGTCACCTATGGCGCCGGTGGCACCACCCAGGATCGCACCAAAGGCATCGTTACCCGCATCAAGGATGAAACGGGCCTCTCGCCCGTCGCGCATCTCACCTGCGTGGGCGCCACCAAAGAACAGCTGGCCGAACTGCTGAATGACTACCGTGCCGCCGGCATCGAGAATATCCTGGCTCTGCGCGGCGATGCCCCTGAGGGGATGGATCACTTCAAAGCCGTCGCCGGCGGCTTCGCCTATGCCACCGACCTGATCGCCTTCCTGCATGAGCAGGGTGACTTTTCCATCGCCTGCGCCACCTATCCGGAAGGACATCCCGAATCCAAAGGCGGCGTTGCCGATGATATCCGCTATCTGAAGATCAAACAGGACAATGGCGCCAGCTGTGCGATCACGCAGTACTTTTTCGACAATGAAACATTCTTCCGCTTCCGCGATGCCTGCGATGCAGAGGGCATCACCATGCCGATCATTCCAGGCATCATGCCGATCGGCAATTACGAGCAGATTGTTCGCTTCTCCTCGATGTGCGGCGCTTCGATTCCCGGCTGGCTGCATGAACAGATGGCACCCATTGCGGACAACCTCGATGCCGTTGCCGATCTCGGCGTTGAACTGGCCGTCAAACAGTGTGCCGAACTGCTTGAGGAAGGGGCCCCCGGCCTGCATATCTATACCCTGAACAAGTCGACCGCGAGCATCGCCATCCACGACAGGATCAAAGGCTACCTCTAGCCGATGCCCATCTGGCGCTTCCTCTCGCGCAACATGGCCGCACTCACACTGGCCGGCGCGATGGCCGCCTTTGTCTATCCACCCGCCTTCCTGATCTTCAAGGCCTATTTCCTGTGGCTGTTCGCCGCCACGATGTTTGCGCTTGGCGTGGTGCTGCATCCGGAAGAAGCCAGAGCAGCGCTAAGAAGACCGGCAAGCATTGCGCTCGGCGTAATGACCCAGTTCACTGTCATGCCGTTGCTCGGCTTTGCCGCCGCCAGTATCGCTGTCTGGCAAGGCGTATCGCCGATGCTGGCCCTCGGCTTCATTATCGTTGGCTGTGCGCCCGGAGCCATGGCCAGCAATGTCATCACCTACCTGGCAGGCGGTGCTGTCGCCTTCTCGATTGCCATGACCATGCTCGCCACCGTGCTTTCGCCGCTGCTCACACCTTCGCTGGTCGAGTTGCTGGGAAGCGCCTTCATGGATATCCCCTTCTGGCCGATGATGCAGACCATCCTGCTCACCGTCGCCCTGCCGCTGGCGCTCGGCATGGCCCTGCGTACCCGCCTCGGTGCATATCTGCCAGCCGCTGAACGCGCAGCGCCCGGCATTGCCGCCATCGCCATTATCATCATCTGCAGCTATGCCGTGGCCGCCAATCACGAACGCATCAACGATACGCCCGCACTGGTGATTGGTCTCGTGATTCTACTCAATGCACTTGGTTATCTATTCGGCTGGTTTGCCGCCAAACTGTTCCGCTTCGAGCGCAGCTACCGGATTACACTGTCTATCGAAATCGGCATGCAGAATGCAGGCCTGGGCGTAGCCCTCGCCCTGAAACACTTCCAACCAGAAACCGCCCTGCCCGGAGCTCTGTTTGCCGTCTGGTGCATTATCACTGCCGCCGGCATGACTCGCTGGCTGCACCGCAAGGATTCACCCCTGCCTGCAGCAGTTTAGAAAAGTAAGGGATATGTATTATTTGATGCAACGGGGTGTGCGACCGCACTCATGCGCAAACCAACCAAGGATCGTGAAGGCCTAAACAAACACCTTGTACTTTTAGACACCCTATAAAGTGTTGTTCCAGCCAATCGATTTGACGAACCAGACCCAGCCAATCGGACCGTCAATCTTTTTACGGACAGCCTTGATGATATATCTCCGATGTGTGTGCATCATTTTCATCATTGCCTCTGTCCTTGGATCGAGCCCGACGCCATTCACAAAAGCCTGAAAATCAATATTCACTGTAGTAGGAGAAATATGGAGTGCCAGAAGGGTGCTTCTCTGATTATCTTGTGAATAATATAACTTGTCCGGCGAATCAGAACCCATGCCTGCTAATGGGAATGAGCAATAGCCTGGCGGAACCTTTTTATTCGCATGCGAAATATTCTGTCTTTTGAAATGAATTGTCAGACCTCGATGTAGTCTTGTCTGCCTGTACTTGGCATACATCCCGGGGCCGCTATGACAAATGATATCCCTTTCTTCCCCTGCAAATGAATCTGGAACAAATAAAGGCATAACAAATAAAGACATTATGACTGCTAGAAAGTATTTCATTCGAAACTCCTTATGATGCAGTAAATGACAAACACCTATGCAAGCTAAGGGGCAAGCATCGTCCTAAAATTATAGCAGAGGTTGGGGGCCTTGCTGAGGAAGTCTGTTGACAGGGTGCAACCGCTGGGGTTCTTGGAACTTTAAATTCTGACCGGTTTCTAAAATACCACTATCTGAAAGCTCAGATGGCACCCTGAAAATTATGCGCATAGAGCAAACTCTGCAAAAACAAGCTTGTTTATTAATCTATCCCGAATACCTGCTGTTTGCAGGTTTTCCAACCTGCGCAGCCCATCACAAGGCCTTGTTCTTTAAGCCGGAAGGCTAGCGCACTCGGTAGATCGGCTGTACGTCCTCGGGGCCTGTCTTGGTGACTTTCAGATCGTGCAGCAGGCCGTCCTTAATGCGGTAAATCCAGCCATGCACGGTCAGCTGCGAACCGCGCTCCCAGGCATTCTGCACAATGCGGGTATGGCAGAGATTATTCACCTGCCGCATCACGTTGAGTTCGCATAGCCGATCCAGCTTCTGCGCCTCATCGAATGCGCTCATTTCCTTCTCGTTCATCACATAGGTGTCGCGAATGCCGCGAATCCAGCCATCGACAATATCCAGATGCTGATTCTTCATGGCTGCGCGCACGCCACCGCAATCGTAATGGCCGGTGATGATGATGTGCTCAACGCCCAGCATCTCGACGGCATACTGCACGGCGGATAACACATTCAGATCGGTGTGGTGCACCTGATTCGCCACGTTGCGGTGCACAAACACCATGCCCGGTTCAAGGCCGATAATCTCATTGGCTGGCACACGGGAATCCGAGCAGCCGATCCACATGTATTTGGGGCTGGTCAGCCCGGAAAGGTGTGTAAAATAATCAGGGGCGTCGGCCAGGCGCATTTCAGCCCAGCAGCGGTTGTTATCGAGCAGTTTGTCAGGTTGGCACATGGGGCAGCAATGTACGTGGCAGCGATAGATTTTGCCAGTTCGCCGAAGCCTGTCGTTTAGCGATCCTCAACCGGCACATAATGTTTGCCATGTTCGCCGACAAAGATCTGCGATGGGCGATAGATGCGTCCATGTCCCAGCTGTTCCTTCCAGTGCGCCAGCCAGCCCGATACACGGGCAACAGCAAAGATCGGCGTAAACAGATCGGTCGGAATACCAAGCTTGCGATAAACGATGCCGGAATAGAAATCGACATTCGGGCACACGCCCTTCTTTCCAAGCGTGCCGGCAGAAAGCTCCTCGATCCGGCTGGCAATTTCATAGGTCGGATCTTCGCCCATTTTTTCGGTCAATTGCACATATAATTTCTGCAACAGCGTGGCGCGCGGATCCTTGGTTTTGTACACCCTGTGTCCAAGGCCAGGAATCTTGCCCTTGTTCTCAAGCTTTCCGTTCAGATAGCCCTCGACCTTATCCACCGAGCCAATCTCATCGAGCATGCGCAGCACATCCTCATTTGCGCCGCCATGCAGCGGGCCGGCCAATGTGCCGATAGCAGCACTGATGGAGGTATAAGGATCGGCATGGGTGGAGGCAGTTACCAGGGCCGAGAATGTGCTGGCATTCATGGTGTGTTCGGCATGAACGATCAGGGCTACGTCGATAATGCGTTCAGTCAGTGCATAGGGCTCCTCGCCCGTCAACATGTAATAGAAGTTGGCAGCATGGCTAAGATCATCACGCGGCGGGATCGGATCGTCTCCATGCCGCATGCGTGCATGCGCTGCGACCAGTGTCGGCATTTTGGCAATCAGATTGACGCAGACCTGATCCACACTCTTCGGATCAAGCTTGCCTGCCAGCGTCGTCGGAAACGGATAAAACATGCCGAGCGCCGCAACGGTCGCCTGCAGCGAATCCATCGGATGCGCCGATTCGGGAAAACATTTCATCATATCGCGTATGCGGAACTTGATGCGCCGATGCAGCCTCAATTCCGCATCAAACGATGCCAGCTCATCCTTGCTGGGAAGGTGACCGTACAAAAGAAGGAAGGAGGTTTCCTCGAACGAGGATTTTTCGGCCAGTTCCTCGATATCGATGCCACGATATTCCAGATGGCCGATCTGCCCGTCCACATAGGAAACCGAGGATTCCGCGACCGGAATGCCGGCCAGACCGGGTGAATAACAATTGATATCTGAGTTGCCTTTGCCTTCCGCCATGTTTCCTTACTCCCATTCCCGGGCTATCGGCCACCGCTGATGAGCCTGTTCGGGGAGGCTATCAAATTCATCCTGTCCTGAGAAACGTCAAGTGCCCGCGCCTGAAACCCGGCCCAGGCCGGGGCTCAGTCGGAAGACTTGGTGTCCATATCGATATATCGGTTTGTAGCCCAGAGATTCTTGGCTTCCGGATGCAGGATTTGCCGCTCCGACGACATGCGACTGAGTTTAAGGATCGACTTGATCAACCATGGCCTTGCCTGCATGAATGGCTCGAAACGATGCCTTGGCATGCGCAGCAACCGGGTCGGCGTTCCGGCCACAACCCGGTATGGCGAGGCAAAACCTCGCAGCAATCCGCCCAAATGGAACATATCGCCCGGATGCATCGAGGACAGCAATTCCTCGCTCCCATCACCCTTGCGCTTGATCAGCAGCATCGTTCCTGACTGCACCAGAAATGCATTCGGATCTTCCACACCCTGTTCGATAAGGATTTGCCCGGCATGCATGGCTGTATTCTCAAAGCACATGGTCACTCGCCGGCGATCCACATCATTAAACAGCTTGAACAGATCATGCTGGGAAAGAATCCTCAAAACCAGGCGATGCCTGAACAGATGTTCAAGCATAGGCCGCAGGGTTTCATCCTCTGACAACAAGGTTTCGATGCGCTCATAGGGCAGTTCGAGCAACAACACGTCTGTTGCACAGCATAGCGTTGCCGCCCGGCGCATCCCGGTGAAATAGGCCAGTTCTCCGAGCATACACGGCCGCTTTTCACTGCCTGAAATGGCGCGCACGCTTTCACCAGGGACCAGCACATCGACTTCGCCGCTGACCAGCAACCACATGTGCCCGGCAGGATCACCCAATGAACAGAGTTTCTCGCCGGCCGCAAAATTTCGTTCATAGGCATGGTCGAACAGGTGCCCGATCAGCCGGGCCTCGCTTTCATCGCGCACGGAATCGACAACCCTGGCGCTCATGTCCTGTTCACTTTCAGCCATCATTTCGCGCATGCGAACCATGCTCTCTTCAACCAGTGCCGCCTCTTCATCCGGCGAAGAGTTGTAATGTTCCATCAACGACTTATAGGCATCCATGGCTTCGGTGTAGTCGCCGGTACGCTCACACGAGTAGGCATAATGCAGCTGCACCTCTCGATCCCTGCGCCATATCGGGGACTGCCACATCTGCGCATACAGGCGACGCGCTGTTTCGAAATCATTGGCTGCGGATGCAGCCCGGGCCTGTCGGAATATCTCGTTGTAATCGACTGCCATGCCCTAGCCTTCCCCCAGTTTCGGATCAGCGAAGGCAAGCGCCCGATCAGCCGACCACAGATAATCGTCAGCCGGACGCATCACCTGCAAATGTGCCGGTTTCCGGCTGAATTGGAGTATAGCAGGTATGACCCACGGGCGTCGAATGGCAAAGGGCTCGAAAACATCCCTTCGCAAGTGCAAAACCTGTACAGGGGTTGCACATACAATCCGGTAAGGACAGACAAAGTCGTGCAGCAACCCGCCCAGGTTCACGATTTCTCCCGGCAGCACACTGGTGACAAGTTCACCGGTATCGGTTTCGAACGTACCGTTGCGCGAATCATCTTCCGAATGCATGTAGAACAGGCAACCGGTCTGCAGCATATATGCGCCATCGTGCTTTTCCCCGACATCCATCAGCACATGGCCGGGTTCAAAATATTCAAGTTCAAAGGCATCCACCACCCGCCTGCGGTCAATGTCATTGATGCGATTGAAAATGGCGTGCTGGGAAATAACGGGCATCACCCAGCGATCGCGCACCAGATTCTCCAGGGCTTCTTCAAAGGCCTTGTCATGCCGGCATCGCTCATAGATATCGGTGCTGCGAATCTCGACAACACCCACATCATTATCGGCAATCAGGGTTGCCAGCCGTCGCTGCCGGGTGAACGCGCCGATTTCGCCAACCAGCATCATCACCCCTTCTTTGGCATGCAGGTAATCATGCTCATCATAGTCGGGCAATATCACGCGCAGGCTGCCATACTGCAAAAGCCACAGCGCATCGGGCGGATCGCCAACCTGGCAGAGCACGTCCCCTTTTTGCATCTGCCTGATTCGACCCATCCCCCACAGAGCGTCGGTCAGTTCCTGTTCGGACAATGGCTGCGAAATTTCACCCTCATCCGGCCTGCTTTCGGGTTCAGAGGTATCTTCCGCTGATTTCTTCTGTTTCTCCATCACATCTGCCAGAGCATCAGCTGCTGCAGTCTCCCCCATGTCACGATACTGCTGCATGACCTGCTGATAAACGCGCACAGCCTCATCCGCATCGCCACATTTCTGGGCGCACCATGCATAACGCAGGAGAATATCCAGATTCCCGGCATTTTCGGGCAGGGCGAGGGCCTGTGTATAAAAATCCCGAGCCTTCTCGTATTCCTCACGAAATGCGGCCTTGCGAGCGTTCCTTAGAAGGGAACCCGACATCAGCCCCTTCCTCCCCGGCCCAGCGGATGGCTGCGGTTGACGGCATCATGCAATCGCGCCCGTGTGACGTGGGTATAAATCTCTGTCGTGGTCACATGTGCATGGCCAAGCAGCATCTGCACAGCACGTAAATCGGCACCGTGGTTCAACAGATGTGTGGCAAAAGCATGGCGCAGGGTATGCGGTGATGGCAGCGGTGAAATGGCTTTGTTGCCGGCATAAAGCTTGATACGCAGCCAGAAGTTTTGCCTGCTCATGGATTTTCCGGCGCGACCCGCAAAAAGGTATGGACTGGCCGGCTTCGACGGGCGAACAAGAAGCCATTCATTCAGCCAGCGGTCAGCCTCTTCGCCATAGGGGATCATGCGCTCCTTATTACCCTTGCCGATCACCCGAACCAGACCGGCAGCCCGATCCACCTGCCCCAGGGTAAGAGCCACCAGCTCGCTGACGCGCATACCTGTCGCGTATAACAGCTCAAGCATGCAGCGATCGCGAATGCCTGTCGGTTGCGTTGTATCGGGTGCATCCAGCAGCGCCTCCACATCCTGCTCGCTGAGCAGTTTCGGCAACGGGCGACTTTTCCTCAGCTTCGGAAGATGGCGGGCAGGATGATCCTCGCGTATTCCCTGATCCTGCAAGAAGGTGAACCATGTCGACAATGCACTGCGCCGCCGTTGAATCGTGCTTTCCTTCAAGCCCTCGCGTCGCAACAAGCTCAGATAAAGCAACACAGCCTGTGTATCGGCAGACATCAGGTTCTCGCCGTGCTTCTGCAATGTCCGCTCAGCATGCAGCAAATCGGAGTGGTAAGAGCTGGTTGTTCTTGGTGACCAGCCACGCAACATGGCCAGGCGCTGCAGCAACCCGCCGATCACCTCTTCCCCTGCACGCACATGCAACCCCTCGGAATCAAGCATCGGCTGAGTATAATGTGAACAGGAACAGATGACTAACCGGTTGATATTCCATCGCTCCCGCCCCAACAAGCTGATAGGCTCGCCTGCATCGGAATACACCGTTACAGATCTTCCTGCATTGGCAAGAAAAAAGCCCGCTATCACAGGGGATAACGGGCTTTAGCAAAAGCAGCAGACTACTTTGAAACAGTTAATCTGCTACGATATGGTACCGAGGACTGGAGTCGAACCAGCACTTCCGTGAGGAAACTGGCACCTGAAGCCAGCGCGTCTACCAATTCCGCCACCTCGGCAAAACCTCCGCAGCACCGCTGCAAGAGGCGCGCAATAATAGAATGGAGCACCACAGTGTCAAGAAAGAAGAAAGCATCCGTAGCAAACAAAAATTCAAGGCCGGATAAAGCCAGGGGCCGGGACAAGCAACGCTCCCATGGCGACAGAAAACCGGACGACCAATCGGCGGCAGAAGGATCTGTCTGGAGCAGGGTTAAAGCAAAAAAGCGCCCCGACTCTGCACGACATTCAACCAGCCGTGATACGGATGCCGGCAACCGCCGCCCTCCCCGCCCCGGGCGGGACAGGGCACGGGGTCAGCGCAGACAGCCAGCCGCCAGGGGCGGCCAGACATGGGTCGGGCGGGTATCAGCTCATCCGGATGGATTCGGGTTTGTGGATGTGCAGGGACTGGAAAAAGGCATATTCCTGCCGCATGAGGAAATGCGCAATGTCATGCATGGCGACACCGTTGAGGTTCGCGGTGTACAGCGCCGCGGGCGCGAGTCCGGTGAAGTCGTACGCGTTGTCGAACAGGCGCCGAGCATCTTCGTCGGCGAATTCAAGCTGCAGGGAGGGTCGGGTATCGTACAACCCCGCTCCAGAAAGATGCCGCAGAATATTGTCGTCTCAAGCCCCGACAGTGGCAACGCCAGGGACGGCGACTGGGTTCAGGTGGAGATCAAGCGCGGCAGCCATCCGCTGCGCGGCCGTGTTGTCAGCGTGCTGGGCAATGAGTTCACGCCGGCCGGTCTGATTGATCTGGTGGTTGCAGAATTGCAGCTTCCGCATGAGTTTCCTGCACTTGCCATGGCTGAGGCAGCGCTTTATCCCGATCAGGTACCTGCGAAAGATATCAGCGGCCGCAAGGATCTCACCGGACTTCCGTTTGTGACCATCGATGGTGTGGATGCCCGTGATTTCGACGATGCCATCTGTGTACTGCCTCGCGGCGAGGGCTTTGAAGCCTGGGTCGCCATTGCCGATGTGGCCCATTATGTGCGTCCGAAGTCGGCCCTCGACAAGGAGGCGCTCGAGCGCTCGAATTCTTTCTACTTCCCCGATCGCGTCATCCCGATGCTGCCCGAAAAACTGTCCAACGGCCTATGCTCACTCAATCCGCACCTGCCAAGGCTGGCCATGGCCGTGCGCATGCGCTTCGATGCCAATGGCAAACGACATGCCATCCATCCCTATGAGGCGGTCATCCACTCCCAGGCTCGACTAACCTATCAGCAGGCTTCCCAATGGCTGGATCAGCGTGATGCCTCCGCCATCGACAATGAATCCGCCCGCATCATGCTGGATGATGCAGCGCGCCTGTTCAGAAAACTGCACCATCTGCGCGAACAGCGCGGCGCACTCGATCTGGATGTACCGGAAGTACGGGCCGTGCTGCATGAGGGCAGCGTTACCGATATGAGTTCGTCCGACCGCAATACGGCGCACCACCTGATTGAAGAGTTGATGCTGGCCGCCAATACGGCCGTGGCTGAATACTTTGAGTCCAAGCAGTGCCCGTTGCTCTACCGCGTGCATCCTGCACCGGAGAGGGAATCGATCGAAACACTGAACGAGTTTCTGGCCCCCTTCGGCCTGTTCGTGAAAATGCCGAAGGCCAGCGATGAAGATGCCAAGGTTCGCCCTGGGGATGTGCAGCGCGTGCTGGAGCAATCAGAAGGGAAACCGTTTGCACATGTGCTGCACAGGCTGGTACTGCGCTCCATGCAACAGGCGAGATACACGCCTGAAAACGACGGCCATTTCGGTCTTGCCTATACACACTACGCCCACTTCACCAGTCCGATCCGGCGGTATGCCGATCTGACTGTACATCGCCGCTTAAAGGCCCTGCTGCAGGGAATCGACCCGGACAAGGTACAACCGGCAAAATTGCTGGCCAGCGTCGGCGAGCAGACGTCTATCCAGGAACGCAAACAACAGCGCGGCGAATGGGACACGCAGGCCATGCTGGCTGCCCTCTTCCACCACAAGGATATCGGAAAGACCATGACAGCCCGCATTTCCGGATTGACCAAGCGCCGTCTGTTCTTTGAATTGCAGGATACACTGGCAGAAGCGTCGCTGGACGTGGATACGCTGAGCGGCCTGTTTGAGCTGGATGAAAAACAGCACCGCCTGAGCGCCCCCCGCGGCGGCCTGTCCTATGCCCTGGGCGATGAAATTGCGGTGATCATCGAAGCAACCGATCCGGTGCGTGGCCTGATCAATGTTTCCCTTGCACCGGAGTCAAACAAGAAAGACCCGGGATCCGACCCGGCGCCCTGAGAAACGGGCTGATTCTCAGTCGCGCCAGAACTCAGGTACGAGCAACACAAAGAAGGTGTAAATCTCAAGACGGCCGAGGATCATCCCGAATATCAGCACTTCCTTGGCCATCGCCGGCATGGATTGATAGGTGCCGGCCGGACCGACCTGCCCGAAACCGGGGCCAGTATTGGTGATGCATGCCGCGGCAGATGTAAATGACGTGACAATATCCACGCCGGTAAATGCAACCAGTGTCGCAATAATGATATAGCAGACAATAAACAGCACCGCGAATCCCCACAACGCTTCCGTCACATCGGACGAGATGCGGTGGCTTCCCATCTTCACGTGGATAACGCCATGCGGATGCACAAGCCGCCTGATTTCGCGCTGCCCCTGGCGGAACAGCAGCATGATGCGGACAACCTTCATACCACCCGCAGTAGAACCCGAGCAGCCGCCGACAAACATGGCCATCAGCAGTAATAGCGTGATACCCGGATGCCACAGGCTGTAGTCGCTGACCGCGAAACCCGTGGTGGTAGCGACCGACACGACGTTGAACATGATATCCAGCATGGGGGCATCGCCCTGTGACCCGACCAGCAGGAATGCCAGAAGCAGCAGCAGGGCAATCCACGTGATGTAAAACCGAAATTCCTCATCAAGCAAATAGGTGCGCAAGGAAAAGCCGCGCAGGGCCGCTACGAAATGGAGCGTAAAGCTGATACCTGCAAGCACCATAAACATAATGGCGACAAGGCGCAGAACAGGGTTGGTGAAAAAGCCGAAGCTGGCATCATGGGTGGAAAATCCGCCGATGGCCACCGTACACATGGCATGATTGACGGCATCGAAGATCCCCATGCCT
>Ga0209919_1000724_pt1 | contig 16266 bp, 12 predicted proteins | sample SalPon2A_C_D2_MG_FD_185721 | JGI IMG/M metagenome (GOLD analysis project Ga0209919, IMG submission 185721) | Soil microbial communities from South San Francisco under conditions of wetland restoration - Salt Pond MetaG R2A_C_D2_MG (SPAdes)... | ecosystem: Environmental > Terrestrial > Soil >... | reverse complement strand
AGCGCCTGGGTGGACACCGGGATGCTGCCTGCGCGCCGAGCCAGCGCAGCCTGGGCGCCGGCCTGCGTGAGCCATTTGGCGAGGTTCGCGGCGCCGACGGGGTCCGGGCTGTAGTGGTTCACGAGGACCCCGTCGACGTTCATCAGCCCGCGCCAGGGGGTGCCGTCCGCCAGAGGGGGCATCGGCGTCACCATCACCGGGATCCCGGCCCTGGCGATCGCCGGGATCGCCCAGGGGCCGTCGTAGAGCATCGCCAGCTTGCCCGCCAGGAAACGCTGACGGACGGAGTCGTAGCCGCCGTCGTCGGGGAGGAGGCCGTCCTGGTAGCGCAGCGCCTTGAGCTCGCGCAGGCCGGCCACCGCCCCTTCGGAGGCGAGCCCGATGTCGGCGGTATCGATTCCGCCTCCGGCGCCCGTCCCGAACACGTAACCGCCGAAGGTGCGAAGCCAGCCGAACGCGTAGTAGAAGTTGGCGGCGTCCACGCCGAAGCCGTAGCGCCCGCCCCCGGTCAGCGAGGCGGCCTCCGTCTTGAGCTCGGCGTAGCTGCCGGGCGGCGTCTGCACCAGATCGGTGTTGACGATCAACGCGGGCCCCTGCGCCGAGAGAGGCAGGCCGTAGAGCGTGCCGTCGTAGCGGAAGGCCCGTGCGGCCTGGGCGTTGAGGTCGGCGAGGTAACGCCCGGTGGCGTAGTTGCCCATGTCGGCAAGCAGGCCGGCGTCGGCGAGGGCCGAGAACTGGTCGTGCGGCACCCCGACGAAGAGATCCGCGGCCAAGCCCTTGTCGGCGCCCTGCATGGTCCGCTGCTTGATCTCGCCCAGCTTCAGGGAGGTCACCTCGACCTGCTTGCCGAACGACCGGCCGTATGCCGCGGCTTCGTCCTTCAGCCAGGCCAGGGCGGCACCCTGATAGGGAGTCCAGACGGTGAGCCGCGGCGAAGCCGGTGCCGGAGCGGTGTCGCCTGCGGGTTGCTCGGCGGGGGCCTGGTCCGTAGCTGGCGCCGGCTGATGCTGCGCGCCGCCCGCCGGCGGCGTCCCGGGCCCGGGTGCCGTCTGCGCCCGCGCCGGCACGGCGGCCGTCACGGCGAGCGCAGCCACGACCGCCAGCAGGACGTGGCGCAGCCGCCGGCGCGACCCGCCGGGACGCGCCGTGAACGGGGCCGCGCGCACGCCGCCAGACGACGCGCCCTCGTCCCGTGGGAGCGGAGGGCGCTTCCGTGCAAGGCGGCGTCGGGGATGGGCGTACCTGGGGAGGGGAGACGGCGCCGAGATCACGGCAACAGCCTAGCCCGTGGAGGCGCGGCTTCGAGAGTGCTCCCGGGGGCCCGGCCCTCGGGACGAAGGGCGCAGCCGGAAGGCTACCCGCGGGGCGCGCGCCGTTCGCGATCGCGCGAGGAGAGCCGGTAGCGCCCCGCCGCGGTGCGCACGACGGCGCCGCGGAGCTCGAGGCGGGTCAGCTGGGCGGTGAGCGCGGAGACGTTCGGCGGCCGGCGCTCGTCGGCGCCCGGCCGACCGGCCCGGGCCGCGACCGCAGCGGCCAGCTCGTCGAGGGTCGCCTCCTCGACCCCGAGGAGCGCGTCGAGCAGCGCCGCCTCCAACCCTCCGCGGCGGTCGCGCGCAGGCGCGGCAGGGCGCGGGGACCCGCTCGCGTCCGTGGGGAGGTCGGGGTCCCCCGGCTCGGCCCGGTAGCGGAAGAGGACGTCCTCCAGCTCGGTCACGGGGAGAGCACCGTCCCGGATGAGCCGCAGCGTGCCGGCCACGCTGGGATCGCCCGGACGGCCCGGGCACGCGAAGACGTCACGGTGCTGCGCGTGCGCGTACGCGGCCGTGGCGTTCGTGCCGGAGCGAATCCCGGCCTCGACGACCACCACCAGGCGCGAGAGCCCGCTGATGATGCGGTTGCGTACGGGGAAGAGATGCGCTTCCGGCTCGATGTCGGGTGGGTGCTCGCTGAGGATCGCCCCGCCTGCGGCGAGGATGCGGCGGGCCAGCGAGCGGTGGCTCGGCGGGTGCAGGTGGCCGTGGCCGCCTCCGAGCACGGCGACGGTGGGGCCAGCGCCTTCCAGGGCGCCTTCGTGGGCGGCGGCGTCGATGCCCAGCGCCAGCCCCGAGACCACGACCACCCCCAACTCTGCCAGCGAACGCGCCAGCTCGCGCGCGAGCGCGAGGCCCTTCGTCGTCGCCCTGCGGGTGCCCACCACCGCTGCCGCCCGCACGCGCCAGGCGGGTGCGGCCAACGCCTCGGGCAGGCTCCCCTGCAGGTAGAGCAGCGGTGGCGGCGCCTCGCCTGAGAGCCACAGCGGCGAGGGGTAGCGCGCGTCGTCCCAGCAGAGGACCTCCAGCCCGGCGGCGCGGGCGGCGCCGACCAGGCGGGCCGCCGCGTCGAGATCGAGCGCGGCGGGAAGCAGGTGGAAGCGCTGCGACGAGAACGTGGGAGGTGGCGTGCCCCCCTCGAGCGCGCCGGCGACGGCCGCGGCCAGCGTGCCGTAGGCGTCTCGCAAGGCGCGCAAGCGGCCGGCGCCGAGGCCCGGCACGCGCAACACGGCGGCGGTGAGCACGGCAGGATCGTGACCGTCGGTCATGGCCCATGGTGAGCGCGGCGCGCCGGCCCATGCCGGCCGCGCTAGGCCACGGCCGTGAGGCCGGCAGCCCTCGTCCCGGTCCACTGCGGCGATCCGCCCGGCCGTCGGGGCGGCGCCTTCCCGCCCCTCAGGCCAGCTTCCAGCGGCTGCCTTCGGGCGCGTCTTCCACCTCGATGCCGAGCTCCGCCAGGCGGGCGCGCATGGCGTCGGCCGTCTCGAAGTCACGGCGCGCTCGCGCGCGCTGGCGCTCGTCGAGGAGCATGCCGATGAGGCCGCTGAGCAGGCCGCGGTCCTGAGGGGCGACCTCGGGGCTGGCGGGGATCCCCAGTACCCCCTGCAGCAGGTCCTCGAAGAGGCGGCGACCGGCGGCCCGGTAGGCCTGCGCAGCGCCCCCCTCCAGGCGCCGGTTGACCTCGCGCGCGGCGTCGAAGAGCACGGCCAGCGCCTGGGGCGTGTTGAGATCGTCGTCCATGGCCGCGGCGAAGCGCTCGCGCGAGTCCAGGAAGGGATCGCTCTCCGACGCGCCGTCCTCCGACACGCTGCCCTCCGACACGCCGTCGGCGTCGTCGCCGAGCAACCGGTAGGCGTCGCGGAGACGCTTGAGCCCCTGGTCGGACGCCGTGAGGCTGTCGTCCGAGAAGTCGGACACGCTGCGGTAGTGCGAGCGCAGCAGGTGGAAGCGCACGGCGATGGGGTCGTAGCGCTCGAAGAGCTGCGAGAGCGTGACGAAGTGGTTCTTCGACTTCGCCATCTTCTCGCCCTCCAACGTGATCATGTTCCAGTGCAGCCAAACGCGTGCGAACGGCTTGCCGGCGGCGCGCGCCTGCGCGATCTCGCACTCGTGGTGCGGGAAGATCAGGTCCAGGCCGCCGCCGTGGATGTCGAACTCGTCGCCCAGATACTTGGTGCTCATCACCGAGCATTCGATGTGCCAACCCGGGAAGCCCTCGCCCCACGGGCTCGGCCAGCGCATGATGTGACCGCTCTCCGCCTTCTTCCACAACGCGAAGTCGCGGGGGTCGTCCTTGTCCGAGCGCACCTCGACGCGCGTCCCCTCCAGCAGCTCGTCCGGATCGCGCCCGGAGAGCGCCCCGTAGGGCGCGTAGGCCGACACGTCGAAGTAGACGTTGCCGTCCTTGACGTAGGCGTACCCGCCGTCGAGGAGCGCGCGCGTGAGCTCGATCTGCTCGATGACGTGGCCCGAGGCGCGCGGCACCACGTCCGGCCGCATGACGTTCATGCGCGCCATGGCGTCGAAGTAGGCCCAGAAGTACTTCTCGGCCACCTCCATCGGCTCCAGCCGCTCGATCTGGGCGCGCTTCTGAAGCTTGTCCTCGCCCTCCTCCACGTCGGAGAGGTGTCCGACGTCGGTCACGTTCGACACGAAGCGCACCCGGTAGCCGCTGTGGGCGAGCCAGCGCCTGAGCACGTCGAATACCACCGGGCCTCGGGCGTGGCCCAGGTGCGGCTCCGAGTAGACGGTGGGACCGCACATGTAGATCCCCGCCCGCCCGGGCACCACCGGGTCGAACGCTTCCTTGCTACGGGTCAGGCTGTTGTAGAACGCAAGCGCCATGGCACTCCTCTAACCTCGAACGACCGGCGGGCTCGGCGCGCCCGCGACAACGCAAGCTGCTGTGGGGACTTGTGCGTCAGACGACGGCACGCCGACATCGTGCGTGGATACCGGAGACGGGCGCCGCCATGCGGCCAGCTTAGCACGGCGAATCGCGTCCAGAAGGGTAGACTGGCGTGCCGTGAGTTACCGCACGCTGGCCCGCCGCGCTGTCCACGAGGACGAGGTGACGGGCTCGCGTTTCATCGCCACCGTCGCGCCGGTCGCCGACGTGCAGGCCGCCGAGGCGTTGCTCGCCGAGCTGCGTGCGGAGCACCAGGGGGCGAGCCACCACTGCTGGGCGTACCGGGTGGGGCGAGAGCAGCGCTTCTCCGACGACGGCGAGCCCGGCGGTACGGCGGGACGGCCCATGCTCGAGGTGCTCCTGAAGCGCGAGCTCGACCATGTCGGCGCGGTGGTGGTGCGCTACTTCGGCGGCCGCAAGCTCGGCGCCGGGGGGCTGGCCCGCGCCTACGGAGCCGCCGTCGCCCGCGCCGTCCAGGCGGCAGGGGAGCGCCTGGTCGAGGCCCGAGCGCGGCTGCTGCTGCGTGCCCCCTTCTCCCATGTCGATACCGTCCTGCGCGCCCTCGACGACGTGCGGGGCGCCGCCCGGCAGGAGCCCGCGTACGACGCCGAGGGGCTACGGCTCGTCGTCAGCGTGCCGGAGGCGGAGCTCGCGGCCCTCCGGGCGCTCCTCGCGGAGCTCACCCGGGGCGAGGCCCGACTCGAGCCCTTCCCGGGCGGGACCGGCCGTATGGAGGAAGGCTGAAGCGTCCGTCACCCGTTTCCCATCTTCTTGGTGGCAGTATGGGAGCGAGATGCGAAGGAGCCCGCCCCTCCTCACCTGTGCGGCCGCCGCGATCGCCGGCCTGGCGCTGGTCCTGACCTCCTGTGCGCCCGCGACCACCGGGAGCGGCCCGGCGGTCGCAGTCCTGAACGGCCCCGCCGCCGGGCGAATCGCCGGCTCGGCGGAGCTGCTGCAGCAGGACATGGCGCAGCACGGAGCGCTCCACTTCCACTTCGTCAACGACGCGGCGATGCGTTTCGCGGAGGGGCACAACGACTTCCACCACGACCGCGCTGTCACCTCCGCAGGGCGCGTGGCGCGCAGCTACGGGGCGCCCTACGCCGTGCTCATCGGCGCGCCGACGCTGGAGCGGCAGGTGAGCCTGTCCGCGGACAAGAGCGTCCGGACCGTCGACGTCACGGTGCGGATCGAGGCGGTGGTGGTCGACGCCGCCACCGATCAACCGGTGTCCCGGCTGAGCTCGCAGACCTTCGAGCAGACACGCCACGAGAGCGCCGATGTCGCCTTGCCGCCGGTGCCGCAGGACCCCACCGTGGTGACGCTGCGCGATCAGGCGGTGGGCAACATCGCGCCGGCCGTGCTCGGCGCGCTCTGGAGCGCCCTGGGCATCCACCCCTCCCGCCAGCCCGGCTGAGCGACCCGCACCCGCCGTCCCGGACGGCGCCGAAGCCTCAACGGAAGTAGTTGCGTATGACGTCCTGGTACTCGAGCGGGATGTCACCGTCGGTGAGGGCCTGCTCGGCGGCGCGCCGGTAGCTCTCCATGCTGCTCCCGGGGGGGAGGCTCACGCTCGACGCGCCCGGCAGGCGCAACGCGCCCGCACCGCTCTGTTGCCCCGGGCCGAGCTGGCCCGGAAGGAACTGGGGCGGCAGCGTCGGCGCGGGGCCGCCGGAGGAGCCGCCTCCCTGTGGGGCGGCGCCGCCGCCCGGCCCGCTGCCGCTGCCCCGCTGGCCGCCGGGCGCCTGCCCCTGGTCCCCGGCCCCGGCGCCGTCGCCTCCGACCTGGCCGGCCCCGGCATCGGGACGTTCGGAGCTGGCCCCCGGCGGTGCGCTGCCGGACTGCTGAGACGACGCGCCCGGGGCCGAGCCGGGAGAGCCGGCGCTCTGTGCGCCGTCCTGGCCGCCGGGCGCGCCACTTCCCGCCTGCCCGCCGCCCGTGGCCGACGAGGGGGTGCCGCTCTGGCTCTGGCCCTGGCCCTGCTGCGAGCCGGACGGGGCCTGATCGGCGGCCTGGCCGCCGGCCCCAGGGGCGGCGGCCGGCGGCGGGGCACCCTGCGCGGCGGCGGACCCGTCCTGACCGGAGCCCGGACGCGCATCCGGAGGAGGCGCCCGCACCGCCGCTCCGGCGCTGCCGGGCGCGCCGGGAGCGCGCGCCAGGGGGGTGGTGCCTGCGTTGGCGGCCGAGCCCGGCGATGCGGGCGACGCCGGCTGCCCACTCCCGGCGGCGGGAGCGCCCGCGGCGCCGACGCGGTCGGCGCCCGCCGTACCGCCCGCGGCGCCGCCGGGGGCGCCGCCCGCCGCGCCCGCGCCGGACCCGTCCGGCGGCGGCTGCTGCAGGCCCTGCAGGTACCGCGAGAGCACCTGCTGGTCCGGCGTCCCGCCGGACGGCCCAGACTGCCCGGTCTGTCCATCGGTCGGGGTCGCGGACGTGCCGGCGGAGGGCGGCCTGCCGGGGGCCGCCGGCTGCTCCCTGGCCGCCTGCGCCCCACGGCCCCCCGAGAGCGCGTCGGCGCCGGTCGTCCCCTGGGGCGCGCCCGGCACCGCTGTCACCGGTAGCAGCAGCAGGGCGAGCGCCGCCGCGAGGGCGGGCAGCCACCAGGCGGGCGCGTCCGGCACCCGCACGTCGCGGACGCTGTCCACGGCGCGGGCCCTGACGGCCGCGGCGAACCCCATCGGGTCGGTCGCGGGCGTCAGCTCCAGGGCGGTCTCGTAGGCGAGCCCGGCGTGCCCGCGGATGTAGGCGAACGCACGCCGCTGCTCCCCCCGGACCGGAACGGCCACACCGACCAGGAACGCGGCCGCCAACGCGACGGCCTGCTGCCACGCCATCGCGCCCGCTCCTGCCGCCACCAGCGATGCCAGGAGCGCCGCCAGGCTGCCGTGCAGCAGCCGGCGGCTCCAGCTCCGACGCAGCGCGATGCGCCTGTGCAGCGTGAACGCCTGCGCCTCGCTGGGGCGGCTGGCGCGGCGGCGGCGGCTCGGACGGATCATGCGCCCTCGCTCCCCTCGGCCGTCGCCCGCGCGCCGGAACGCAGGTGCGAGGCCCCGCCGACGAGCGCGAGCGCCGCCATCACCGCGGCGTGCCGCCAGGACACGTGCACGGCATAGGTCAACGGATCGAACGCGTCGAGACCCAGACGGACGTCCGCCCAGACGAGCCCGACGAGGACCGCAGGGACGAGAACGGCCAGGAAGGTGTCGATGCGCAACAGGGCGGCCAGGCGTCCGAGGCCGGTCCCCAGCGTCCAGTAGGCGAGCACCTCCAGGAACGGCACGCCCGCCGACCACCACAGCGGTGCTGCGGGGTAGCTGGCGGCGTAGGTCGCCGCGTCGAACGGGGCCGACGCCACCACGAACAGCAGCAGCGCCCCCGCGGTGGCGCGCCGCCTGCGGGCTGGCCGGAGCGCCTCGGCGGCACCGAAGCCCGTGCCCAGCAGGGCGAGCAGGGCCGCCCGCGTCGGCGCGAGGGCGAACCACGCCTCGTTGCTGCCGGCGCCGCCCGGCCAGCGCACGGCCACCACGAAGAAGAGCGTCGCCATGTAGAGGGCGAGGAGCTGGAGCATGTCGGCGCTGCGGGCGCGCCCTGCGACGGCGGCGAGAGCGCTCACGGCCGGCCTCCGGCGTCGCTGAGCACGGGCGGGAGAGCGACCCACAGCGTCTCCGGCCCCTCGGCGAGCGCGCTGCCGGCGGGCAGGAGCGCCCGCAGGCGGGCCACGTCCGCCGGCCCAGCCGCCTCCTCGCCCGGCCGGACGACGCGGCTCGCGCCGGGGGCGAGCGTCCCCTGCTCGCCCACCCCGATCACGTAGACGTTGCGGAGGACGGCGGAGCCGGCGTTGCGCAAACGTCCGCCCTCGAAGCGCAGCGCCGCCTCCGCCAGGGACGGTCGCAACGCGAGCGACACGCCGTGCCAGCGCGCGAGCGCAACGTGCGTGCCGTTCGCGTCGGTCCGGTACGGCAGCTCCGAGAGCGGCCTGGCGGGCTCGGACACGCTCACGTCGCCGGCCGGGAGCGTGAGCCGCTCCTCGACGCTCAGCGCCAGCGCCAGCTCGCCGCCGCCCAGCATGAGCGTGCGTTGCGCGCTCAGCTCCGCGGCCGGCGGCCGCAAGAACCGCCACCCGGCCACCGAGACCACCACCGCCAGCGCGAGCGCGGCGACCACGCCGGGCCTGCCACCGAAGCGGAGGGCCAGCAGCGTCGACAGCGCGTACGCGGCCGCCACGGAGAGCACCAGCGGCTGCGGCGCCGACCGCGGCGCGCGCACCAGCGGCGCCGCCGCCAGCGCGGACACCAGCCGAGCGCGCTCCGCCGGCCGCCAGACGGCGAGCGCAGACGCCACGGCGTCGTCGCTCGCTTCGACACGCCGTACCTGGCCGGCCCCGAGGCGCCGCACGCCGGCGCCGGCCAGCGCGCCCAGGCCGGCCTGGCTGGAGGGCAGGGCACCCGCCAGCACCACGTTCACGCCGCCCGCGGCGGCGGCCGCCACCGACTCGGCCCGCGGCGCTGCGGCCGTGCCATCGATCAGCAAGGTTGCGACGCCGTCGTAGGCGGCGGCACGTCCGGGGAGCTGCGATGCCGCCACGTCGACCACTCTGGCGTCGGCGCCAAACGCCGCGCGCCAGGCGCCCGGGTTGGCCGACACCACCACCTGCAGCGGGCGGCCGTCGGCATCGCGCGCCCCGAGGCTGCCGCTGGCGAGCACGCCGTCCGTACCGGCCAGCGTCCAGGCCAACGTCCGGAATGGGGGAACGTAGACGTCGTCGGAGAACACCGTGACCCCGCTGCCGCCCGGCACGGCCGCCTGGTAGCGGACGACGCGCGGTCCGCTGACGAGATCGCCCTCGTCGATGCGGACGCTCAGCGTGGCGGCGGGAGCGTCACGCACGGTCACCTGCAGCGGGTTCCAGGTCCCGGCGACGAGGTTGCCGCCGAGGCCGATCGTCACGCTGGCCTCGCGGCCCTGCGCCGACGCCGCCTGCGTGAGCAGGCCGGCAACCGCCAGGAGCGCGGCGAGCAGCACGCCACCCGGCGGCCTGCGCGCGCCGCGTGGCCGCCTGCGCGTCGTAGGGAAGGGGTGCGCGTCCACCTGTCTGGAGTATACGGGCGGTGCCCGCCCGGACCGTGCCGGAAGGTACGTGGAGGCCGGCCGCTGCCTAGGGTCCGGTGGCGCTGATGACCGAGGTCTTGGGGCGCACCACGATGGCGCTCACCACCTTGCGCTCGAAGTTGCGGTTGACGGGCTTGCCGTCGGCCACCAGGGTCGCGCTCGAGCCGCTGTCCAAGCGCATGGCGGAGCGCGCCCCGAGCCGCAGGAAGAGCGGAACGAGATCGGCCGCGCGCATGCGCTCTGCGACCACCAGCAAGATGGTGCCGTCCGGCATGATGCCGATCGCCGATTGCTGCGTCACCGCGTCGAGGATGCGCTGTCCCTGCGGGAAGCCCTCCTGCACGGGGTCGTAGGCTGCCTGTCCGTTCTCGACGAGCAGCGGCCCCGCCTCCACGGCGTAGGGCGACGACTCGAAGACCTGCGGCTGCAAGTTGAGGTGCAGGGCGACCGCGGCGCCGGCGTCCACGCGCGCCAGGACGCGCTTGTCGGGCGGGTAGACCAGAGCGAAGCCGGACTGCGGCACGCTCCGCGGGCCCACCATGTTGCCCACCACCACGCCGCGCTGCGCCGTGATGACGCCCAACGTGGGGGCGCCCACCTGGGCGCCGGCGGCGGTCGCCAGCCACACCCCGCCGGAGCCGCTGTCACCGACGTCGACGTTGGCGCTGCCGATCTGCAGCGACAGGTGGGCCTGATTCAACCGGGCGATGGAGGCGCCCGCCGGCCCGAAGGCGACGGCGGCGCGGGCGGCGGTCGGGAGCGAGAGCAGGCCGTAGTCGACGCGCAACAGACCGACCGCCGCGAAGGTGTTGGGGTCGAAGTAGCCGGCGTTGATGCCGGCCACCGCGCCGGCGGTGAGGTCGCTGAGGGTGTGGCCCTGTCCGCTGGCGCCCACCACCCGCAACTCGGCGTCGCCGGGCACCACGGAGATCACGTGGACGACGCTGCTGCCCGACCCCGACGGGGCGTTGAAGCGGTGGTAGATGACGCCGGGCGCGAGGGTGCGCCGGATCTCGGGCAGGTCGGCAACGGTCTGCGGGACCACGTCCACGACCAGCCGCGAAGGGTCCGCCAGGGGGAACACCCGGTAGTGGAAGGCGGGACCCGAGATGCTCGCCTGAACGCCCCCGGGTTCCGGGTCGACGCTCACGTCGAGCCCCTGGTAGGGGTCGGGCGAGCCGGCGGGCAAGAGCATCGGCGGAAGGTGCAGGGTGAGCGGGTTGCCCCGGGACACGTCGCCCTCGAATCGGAGCCCCGACAGATCGCTCTCCGACAGGCCGCTGACGTCCAACACGATGCGGACCTCGGCGTCACCGCCGAAGCGCACGTCCGCGAGGCGTGGCAGCTGCACCCGGAGCGCGTCGAGGACGGTGGCGTCCACCAGCACGCCGCCCTGGGTGACCTGCGGAGGGTCGGCCTGGACGTTGCCGAGCCAGCCGAGGCCTTGCACGTAGGTGAGTGTCGTGCCGCCGTAGGTGAGCGTCACCGCGCCGTCTCCGACGGAGACCGAGGCGCCGGGGAGACGGTACAAGGGTCCCGTCTGCGCCGCCGCCACGCCCGCCAGGGCGAGGAGGAGGAGCAGCATGAGGAGGGGGAAGGGACGATGAGCCTGCACCTGCGTCTCGAGTGTTGCAAGCTCGCCGGCTCGGTGGATGAGCAAAACTTCCTACATCCGCCAACGATGAAGACCGCGCCGCGGCACCGGCCCGTACGAGCCCGGAGCCGGGCGGCCCCGGCTACGGGTCAGAGCGTGTGGAACAGGTCCAGCAGCGGCTCCACCCCGACGGGCGCGCCCAGGATGTGGCTGAGTCCCAGCTCGATGAGGTAGGCGTCCAGGTCGCGCCGGTTGAAGGTGAGCGCGCCCACGCTCATCGCGCGCCTGCGCAGGGCGGAGACCGGCTCCGGCACCAGGTCGAGCAGCGTGAGATGCGGCCCCAGAAGCTCCGCGGGCACCCGCACGGCGCTGTCGAGCCGCACCAGCAGGTCCGCCTGCTCCAGGAGGGTCGGCACCAACGGGTCGTTCGCCGCGCGTGCCACCACGCGCGTGCCGGCGGGCAGCTTCGGCAACGTCTGCTCGGCATCGGAGGGGCTGGGGCCGAGCATCGCGATCGACGCCGCTCCCTGGCTGGACAGCTCCCGCGCCAGGCCGCGCGCGGCCTGGGCCCCGCCCAGCAGCACCACGTCGGCGCCACGGGCGTCCCAGCGTGCGGAAGCGAGGAGCGCTCCGGCGGCGCGGCCCAGGTTGTACTCGGCGATCACCCCGCCGGGCGTGACCGTGGCGGTGTCGGCCCCGCCCACGTCCTCGGCGTCGAGCGACGAGCGCTCGGCCAGCCGCAGGGCGTCGGGCTGCGCGCCGGGGTCGAGAACGAGCGCACCCGCGAAGTCGAGGCGCCGCAGCGCGCGGTAGAGCTCCTCGACCCCGCCGGGCGGCACCGGATGGAGGTGGAAGCGGCCCTGCCCGTCACGGAAGCTGCGCAGGGCATGGCGGATGTCGGCGTCGGCGCTGACGACCGCGATGAGATGCATGAGGTCCAGTATAGCCACGCCGCCCCGCCCGCCCCGCCGGGAGCGCGTCTGTCACGAGTCGGGCGGCCTCGCGGCTGTGATACAGTGGCGCATGTTCGGAGCGTCGCACCCGACCACGCGCATCCGCCCCTCGCCGGCGCGCTCGCGCCCGGCGCGGCGAACGCGTCCTTCGAGTGGCACGCCCCGTTGCTGACGCGCCCCGTCGCTCGGCACGCTCCGGTCCGAAGCTCTCCACCCGGACAACCCCGACCCCAAGAGGTGCAGCATGCATGTTGTTCTCCCCGACGGTAAGCGCTTGGAGCTGCCGCCGCACGCCACCGGCGGCGACGCGGCCCGCGCCATCGGCCCCGGCCTGGCGAAGGCCGCGCTCGGCGTGCAGGTGGACGGACGCTTGTCCGACCTGCTGAGCGAGCTCCCCGACGGCGCCCGACTGTCCATCCTGACCAAGAAGGACCCCCAGGTCGTGGACCTGATGCGCCACACCCTGGCGCACGTCATGGCTCAGGCGGTCACCGAGTACTTCGTGCAGCAGGGCTTCGCCGCCCGTGACGTGCGCATGGGCGTCGGCCCGGTCATCGAGGACGGCTTCTACTACGACTTCGACCTGCCGCGCACCCTCACCCCCGAGGACCTCGAGGCCATCGAGCAGATCATGCGCCGCCTCGTGGCCGACGACCTGCCGCTACGCAAGTACGCCCTTCCGCGCGGGGACGCGTTGGAGCGCTTCGAACGGCGCGGCGACCCCTACAAGGTGGAGCTGATCCAGGACCTCCCCGAGGGGGAGCCGATCACCTTCTACGAGCAGGGCGGGGAAGAGGGCTTCACCGATCTGTGCCGCGGCCCGCACGTGCCGCGTACCGGCGCCATCGGGCCGCACTTCCGACTCATGAGCGTGGCGGGAGCGTACTGGCGCGGGGACGAGCGCCGCCCCATGCTGCAGCGCATCTACGGCGTGGCCTTCCGTACCAGAGAGGAGCTCGAGCACCACCTGTGGCTGCTGGAGGAAGCGAAGAAGCGCGACCACCGCAAGCTGGGGCGCGAGCTCGGGCTGTTCACCTTCAGCGAGGAGATCGGCGCCGGCCTGCCCATCTTCTTCCCGCGCGGCGAGGTGGTGCGCTTCGAGATGGAGCGCTACGTGCGCGAGCTGCAGACCCGCTACGGCTACCGCCACGTGTGGACCGGGCACATGGTGCGCGAGTCGCTCTACGCCCGCAGCGGCCATCTGGAGAACTACGCCGACGTGATGTTCCCGGCCATGGTGGACGAGGAGGTGCGCATGCGGCTCAAGCCCATGAACTGCCCCAGCCACATGACCCTCTTCAACGCCGGCCACCACAGCTACCGCGAGCTGCCGCTGCGGTATGCCGAGTTCGCCACCCTGTATCGCTACGAGAAGTCCGGCCAGCTCTCGGGGCTCACCCGTGTGCGCAGCCTCACGCAGGACGACTGCCACATCTTCTGCACCGAGGAGCAGGTGCAAGAGGAGTTCGCCCTGGCCCTCCGCCTCATCCGGGAGGTGCTGTCGACCTACCAGATGACCGACACCCGCGTGCAGCTGAGCCTGCGCGGCGCCGAGGGGAAGTACGTCGACGACGACGAGAAGTGGGTGAAGGCCACCGAGGCACTGAGGCGGGCGCTCGACGCCGAGGACGTCCCCTACGACGAGGCCTACGGCGAGGCGGCGTTCTACGGCCCCAAGGCCGACTTCATGGCCAAGGACGCGCTCGGCCGCGAGTGGCAGCTCTCCACCATCCAGGTGGACTTCATCCAACCGGAGCGGCTCGACTGCGGCTACATCGGTGAGGACGGCGACCGGCACACGCCCGTCGTGATCCACCGTGCGGTGACCGGGTCGACGGAGCGCTTCATGGGCGTGATGCTCGAACACTTCGCGGGCGACCTGCCGCTGTGGCTGGCGCCGGAGCAGGTACGGCTGGTGCCGATCGCGGACCGGCACCTGGGCTACGCGGCGGAGCTGCGCCGGCGCCTGCTCGACGCCGGGCTGCGCGCCGAGGTGGACGACCGCGGCGAGCGCATGAACGCCAAGGTGCGTGACGCCGAGCTGCTCAAGGTGCCCTACATCGTCATCGTCGGCGACAAGGAGGCCGAGGCGGGCACGGTGTCGTTCCGCAGCCGCAAGGAGGGCAACCGCAACGGCGTGGACGTGGCGGCGTTCCTCGCCCACCTGCAGGAGGCCGTGCGCACGCGCCGGCCCGAGGTCGACTCGATGCCCGAGCCCGCCGCCTGAGGCGCGCGGGCGCGGCGCGCCTCAGGTCCGCGCGTGGATCGTGACGCGCTCCATCACGTCGGGTCGGGCGTCGCCTCGCGGGCGTGACGGGTCGACGCGCTCCAGCGCGTCGAGAACCTCGTCGCCCTCGATCACCCGGCCGAACACCGCATGGCGGCCGTCCAACCAGGGCGTGGCGTCGAAGGTGATGAAGAACTGCGAGCCGTTGCTGTTCGGGCCGGCGTTGGCCATCGACAGTACGCCCTTGCCGTCGTGCGTCAGGCCGGGAGCGAACTCGTCGGCGAACTGGTAGCCGGGCCCGCCGCGGCCGGTGCCGGTGGGGTCGCCCGTCTGCGCCATGAAGCCGTCCAGCACCCGGTGGAACGGGACGCCGTCGTAGAAACTCTGCAGCGCCAGGAACAGGAAGTTGTTGACCGTGCGGGGCGCCCGGTCCTGGTAGAGGTCGACCACGATGGCGCCCTTGCTGGTGTGCAGGACGGCGCGGTAGTCGGTGCCGGGCTCCAGCACCTGCTCGGCACGCTCGAAGCGTGACCGGGCGGACGGGTCGGCGGCGTCGAGCTCACGGTAGCCATCCAAGGATGGAGTCTGCATGTCGGTCCTCTCTCGCCTCGGGGAACGAGGCACATGGGTCCCGGGCGGCGGCGCCGCGGGTCGAACGGACGGTGGCGGCGCCTCATCCAGCGGGCTTGGCCGCGACGACGACGCGTTCGAGCGTATCGGGCTGCGGGAAGAAGGCGACCGCCGCTTTGCCGCCGGCGGTGCCGACCACGCCGCGGTAGGCGCCCACGGTGAACGACTGCCCGGCCACGGGCAGCGCCCCCAGCACCCGGGCGAGCGCGTCGCCGACGGTGGCGGCGCGGTTGCCGGCGAGGCTCACCCCTTTGGAGGCGAGCAGGCCGAGGGTGTCGTCGAGGCCCACCACCGCCTCCGGGTTCTGGGGATCGATGCGCTGGAGCTTGTCCAGCACGCCGTCGCCGGCGATCACCTGACCGAAGATGTTGTAATCGCCGTCCAGCCAGGGCGTGGCCGCGAAGGTGATGAAGAACTGCGAGCCGTTGGTGTTCGGGCCGGCGTTGGCCATGGCCACCACGCCGCGCTTGTCGAAGTGGAGCCGGGGCGAGACCTCGTCGTCGAAGGTGTAGCCGGGCCCGCCGCGGCCGGTGCCGGTGGGGTCGCCCGTCTGCGCCATGAAGCCGTCCAGCACCCGGTGGAACGGGACGCCGTCGTAGAAGTGGTGGAGCGCGAGGAACACGAAGTTGTTGACCGTCCGGGGCGCCTCCTGCGCGTCCAGGCGGATGGTCATCGGCCCCTTGCCGGTCACCAGCACCGCCACGTAATCGGTGTTCGGCTCGAGCACCTGTCGTGCCTGGTCGAACACCAGCTCGCGCTGCTGGCTGAGGTAAGGGACCGGCGCATACCCGTCGGGCAGCTCCACGCCGGCCTCCGGAGCGGCGGCGCTTGGGCCCGTGCCGGCCGCGGCCGTGGGCGCCGCCGCAGCCGCCTCCTTCGGGGCCGCGGCGCTCGCCGGGCGGCCGGCGGCCCCGGAGCCCGCCGCAGCGCCCGCGGCCGCCGGCGCGCTCCCGTCGTTCGCGCTCGCGTCCGGCGCCAGCGGGCGACGGGCCAGCCAGAAGCCGGTGAAGACCAGCAGCAGCGTCACCAGAACGAGGGCGATGATGCGCGCCACGGCCGTTCCGCCTCAGCCCGCGCCCGCGGCGTCGAGCTGCCGGGTCCGGTCGATGGCGCGCTGCACGGCCACGCCGTCGGCGATGGTGGCGGCATGCTCCAGCGCGGCGCCATCGCCGCTGCCGAGCGCGTCCGCCAGCGCCTCGGCGAACAGCACGCTGCCCGCCGCGAAGCCCGACGCCCGGAAGCGGTTCGGGACGGTGGTCGGGAGGGGTGTGACGTACTCCTTGAGCGGACCGCCGGCCTTGCCGAAGTAGAGCTTGAGGGAACGGTCGATGACCAGGCTGCCCTCCGTGCCCCGCACGGTGAACAGGTCGGTGGCGTCATCGAGGGCGGCGCCGTGCAGCAGGACGGTGCCGACCACGTCACCGGCTCGGAACGTGAGGGAGGCGATGTCGTCCGCCGTCACGGGCCGCTCGACGCCGGCTTCGTCACGCCGCGTCGGGTACACGCGGCCGAGGGTGGCGCCGCGAATCTCGACATCA
>Ga0209919_1000721_pt1 | contig 16295 bp, 10 predicted proteins | sample SalPon2A_C_D2_MG_FD_185721 | JGI IMG/M metagenome (GOLD analysis project Ga0209919, IMG submission 185721) | Soil microbial communities from South San Francisco under conditions of wetland restoration - Salt Pond MetaG R2A_C_D2_MG (SPAdes)... | ecosystem: Environmental > Terrestrial > Soil >... | reverse complement strand
AGCAGCCGCTTCGGCCCTGCAGACAGTGGCGCGCCTGCTGTTGATCCGAATGCAAGAGTTGTTGTTACCAGCAGTGAAGAAGATGCGACAATTTCTACGGCCAATGATGTTGGGGCGGGGACCAGGTTTTTGCTGGAGGGGGTTCTTGGAGACTCGAGCACAGCGACTCAGGCTCCAAATGGAGCGTATTCGGGTTGGGACTTTGATTTCTTTAAGTTCCAGGCGCTGAAAGCCGGCGATACTCTGAAGATCACGTCGAACCAGATCGACTTCAGGCGGGAGTCGTTTAATGTGTATGACAGTGCAGGAAATAAACTCCTTTATTATAATGCGGATACAGCTTATTCATTGGAAGTTCCAGCCGATGGTGACTACTACCTATTAGTTACTGACGGTTATACCAATCCGAATGACCCGTTCACTTCCACGACTACACAGTACGGTGGCCCCTCCAGTTCTTTTGACGATTCGGCGGGCCCTTATTCCATCAATGTTGATGTTGTCGGCGGCGTGAATGCGGATGTTCCTTTTGTATTTAAGCGCGAATTTCTGGATGCGACAACCAGCCATGATTATCTGGCTGGCGGCAACGGCAATGACACTTATGTGGTGGACGGCACCTATGTGAAGGTGCCGGGCACTCCGATTATCGACGATTGCGGTGACCCTGTTCCGACCGAATCCCTGCAGTGGACGACCGATACGGTGGTCGAGAATGCCGGTGAAGGCTTCGATACAGTAATCTCCAGCGCCAGCTTTACGATGGGCGACAACATCGAGCGCCTTGAGCTGATCTATGACGAGGCGAGTGTTGCAGCAGCCGATCCTCAGATGCAGGCGGATCTGCTGACCTTTGGCATGGATGGTACAGGTAACGCGCAGGATAATGAGATTATCGGCAACATCCTGAAGAATCACATCGATGGCGGCGCCGGTGCCGACTACATGGAGGGTGGTGCAGGCGATGACACCTATGTGGTGGATAACGCAGGCGACGTTGTGATTGAGAATGCCGGAGAGGGCAACGATACGGTGGAGTCTTCGATCGACTACTCCCTTGAAGGCACGAATATTGAAAACCTGACATTGTCCGGCACGGCAGCAACGGGTCGCGGTAATACGGGCGATAACATCCTGCGCGGCAACGCAGCGGACAACGTGCTGGAGGGATTGGCCGGCAACGATCAGTTCTACGGCGGTGCCGGTAACGACACCATGATGGGTGGCGCTGGCAATGATCGCTATGTGTTCCGTCTGGGTGATGGTGCTGACGTGATTGATGATGCTCAGGGCAGCGATACGCTCTATGTCGGTAATGATCAGACCACGACCAACATTGAAGGCGAGCGTATCGGCAACGATGCGGTAATCAAGTTGGTTGGCACAACCGACTCGATCACCCTGACCGATTGGTTCGTTAATGCCGAGGGCGTGAACCGTATCGAATTCTGCGACGGCACCTTCCTGGATCATGCCGGCATCGAAGGGCTGTTCAACCAGCCGCCTGTAGCCAATGCGGACAGCATGACGGCCTTCGAGGATGGCGGCATTGTCATTACGCCGACTGCAGCCCTCCTGGCCAACGACACCGATCCGAATCCGGGCGATATCCTGACCGTTGAATCTATCGGCGTTTCTGCCATCGGTGCGGCCGTCTCACTGGTCGGCAATGAAGTGCACTACGATATCGGCAGCCGCTTCCAGGAGCTGAAGGCCGGGGCGGTAGTGTATGACAGCTTCGAATACACCATCAATGACGGCAATGGAGCAACAGCAACCAGCGTTGTGAACGTAACGATTGTCGGCACCAATGACGGGCCTGTGGCCAATGTGGACTTCGGCGCTGCTGTTGAGGATGGCAATGTCGTCACCTTGCTCGGCACGGACCTGATGGCGAATGACACCGATGTGGATCAGGGCGATACGATGTCCATCGCATCCGTCTCTGCGACTTCGGCAGCGGGTGCTTCGGTATCGCTGGTAAACGGCGATGTGCAATATGACATCGGTTCGCTCTTCCAGTCACTGGCCGAGGGCCAGACGACGACGGACACATTTGAGTACACCATCGTCGACTCGGCGGGTGCAACGAGTACGGCTACTGTCACCATGACCATTACGGGCACGAATGACGCCCCTGTCGTAGCACCGGACTTCGGTGCCGTGCAGGAAGACGTTGTTCTTTCTGTGACCGGCAATGTGCTGTCCAACGACAGTGATGTTGATCAGGGCACCGTGCTCAGCGTGGTCAATGCCGGTGTCTTTGCAGGCACCTACGGTACGTTGACTCTGAATGCGGATGGCAGCTACAACTATGCGCTCGATAACGCTTCTCTGGGTGTGCAGTCCCTGGCAGAGGGTCAGGTGGTCACCGAGGCCTTCGATTATCAGGCAACCGATGGCCTTGCCTCTACGCCATCGACACTGACTGTCTCCATTACTGGCACGAACGATGCACCGATTGTCGCAGCCGATGTTGCGGCGGTTCAGGAGGATGTGACTCTCACCGCTACCGGAAATGTTCTGGCCAACGATTATGACATCGACCATGGCGACGTACTCTCCGTAGCCAACGCTGGTACCTTCGTTGGTACTTACGGCACACTGACGCTCAACGCCGATGGCTCGTATGTTTATGCGTTGGATAACGCTTCCATGGGCGTGCAGTCCCTGGCTGAGGGTCAGGTGGTAAGTGAAAGCTTCGACTATCAGGCAAACGATGGTCTTGCTTCCACGCCTTCAACTCTGACTGTAAGCATCACCGGTACCAATGACGCTCCAATCGTGGCAGCAGATGTTGCTGCAGTGCAGGAGGATGTAATCATCTCCGCAACCGGCAATGTCTTGTCGAATGACTACGACATCGATCAAGGCGACGTCCTCTCTGTTGCCAACGCAGGTACCTTCGTCGGCACCTACGGCACGCTGACGCTCAATGCTGACGGTTCGTACACCTATGCGTTGGATAATGTTTCCATGGGCGTCCAGTCCCTGGCTGAGGGTCAGGTGGTAAGTGAAAGCTTCGACTACCAGGCAACCGATGGGCTTGCTTCCACACCATCCACGCTGATGGTCTCCATCACCGGCACGAACGATGCTCCGATTGTTGCAGCTGATGTTGCGGCGGTTCAGGAGGATGTGACTCTGACCGCCACCGGCAACGTGCTCGCTAACGATTATGATATCGACCAGGGAGATGTGCTGAGTGTAGCCAACGCAGGTACCTTCGTCGGCACCTACGGCACACTAACCTTGAATGCTGACGGTTCGTACACCTATGCATTGGATAACGCTTCCATGGGCGTCCAGTCCCTGGCCGAAGGTCAGGTGGTCACCGAGGCCTTTGACTATGTTGCCACAGATGGCATAGCACAGACGCCATCGACATTGACGCTTTCCATCACCGGCACGAACGACGCGCCCGTGGTGAATATCCCGCTGTCTGACCAGGAAGCATTTGAAGCAGTTCCATTCAGCTATCAGTTGCCAGCCGATGCATTCACCGATATCGATCAGGGTGATGTGCTGAGCTATAGCGCCTCGATGGCAAATGGTGATCCGCTGCCCGCATGGCTGCAGTTTGATCCTGCATCGCAAACCTTTAACAGCGATATGCCGGATGGCTATGCCGCGGGGGTCTGGGATATCCGGGTAACAGCAACCGATCTGCATGGCGCATCCGCCTTCTCGGATTTCAAGCTGGATGTTGCGGACCTGAAGCTTGGCACTTGCGAGGAGGATGTGATCTCCGGCAGCAGCTTGAGAGACGTGATCTACGGTTTCGCCGAAAATGATGTGCTCTCGGGCCTCGGTGGTCGCGATGTGCTGATCGGCGGCACAGGCATCGATATTCTCAAGGGTGGTGCGGGCGACGATATCCTCATTGCCGAGGAGCCGCTTGATCTGTCGCAGCTGGGGGGCGCGCCACTGCTGGCCGAGCCACAGTGCTGTGACGATGAAGATGATCATGACCACGAGCATGATGATGAGCACGGCGACAATCGTGGTGAGCGCTCCGACAAAGAGCATCGCCATGTCTCCGGCAACCTGCTCGATGGCGGTGCCGGGAACGATACCCTCTACGGTGGTGCGGGCAGCGATATGCTGATCGGCGGCACAGGCAATGACCTGATTCATACCGGTACCGGCTCGAATGTGATTGCATTCAATCTTGGTGATGGTGCGGATACGATCATCTCCGATTCGCAGGCGGAAAACACGATCTCGCTTGGCGGCGGCATCAACTTCGCCGACCTTGCCCTGCGTCAGGACGGTAACGACCTGATCCTTGATGTCGGCACATCCGACAGCATCACCTTCCGCGACTGGTATGCCTCAGCTGATCGTCAGGGCGTGGAACAACTGCAATTGATCTCGGAAAGTGTGAAACAAGATCATCACGAATCGAAAGATGGGTCGGATGGGCATGCGAAACTGAAGGCGATTGTTCAGGTGATCAATTTCGGCGACCTGGTGGATCAGTTCGAAGAGAGCGGCAGCACGGATCGCTGGTCGTTCGCCAATGTGCGACTGGATCATCATCTGGAGCACTCCAATGATGATGCCGAGGCGATGGGTGGCGATATGTCGGCACAATATGCCCTGACCGGTACGCTTGATGCCATGAGCACCGCCTCTATTCAGGACGTCCTTCAGCGCGATTCGTTTGGCGCGAAAGCGGCAAGGGGTTCGTGACAAATCCAGGGCAAATAAATGTGGGATGACATCAAGCGCAAGCTGCAGGTATCGGATGAGTACGATTTTGACCCCGATATTCTAAGGCTCCAGCAGCAGCATCCATCGCCGCTCCCGCGCGCGTTGTTATGGGGCTTGCTGGCGCTGCTTCTATGCCTGTTGATCTGGGCACTGGTCGGCAGACTCGACATCATCGCGGTCGCCCATGGCAAGCTGGTTCCGCAGAGCGCGGTGAAAATCGTGCAGGCAGCCGATTCAGGCATTGTGAAAGAGCTGCTGGTCAGGGAAGGCGATGAGGTTGTGGCCGGACAGATTGTGGCGCGTATGGATGCTATTTTCTCCGATGCGGATAACCAGACATTGGATACCGAGCTTGCCCTGAAACAGCTTCAACTGCGCCGCATTGATGCCGAGTTGAAGGGCGAGCCATTAACCGCCCTTGCCGGGGATTCGCCGGAACTTTTTGCCGAAGTGTTAAAGCAATATCAGGCACGGCGTCAGTCCTGGCTGGATGCGTTGGCCAATGCCCGCGCAACCAAAGCGAAAGCCCAGGAAGACTTGCAGGGAGCGCTGGAGATTGAGAAAAAGCTTGAACAGACGCTGCCCGGCTATCGTCAGCAGGGTGAGGCCTTTCAAAAGCTTGTCGAGAAAGGCTACGTCTCCAAATTGGCCGCAACCGAAAAAAGCCGTGAATTGATCGAACGGGAGCAGGATCTGCGAGCCCAGCGCCACACGGTTAGAAGTCTCCGTGCAACCATACTCCAGGCGGACAGGCAGATTGCCCAGATCAGTTCCTCGTATCGTGAAGATCTGCAGAACGAGCGGGTGGTGGCCGATGGCGAATATCGACGCCTGCAACAGGAGGCGGAGAAACAGTCGCATCGCCATGCGCTGCTTGAAGTCAGGGCGCCTCAGGCCGGGATCGTAAAGGATATCGCCACGCATACGCCCGGCACGGTGGTTTCTCCCGGCGCAATTCTGATGACTGTGGTGCCGAACGATGATCCGCTGGAGGCAGAGGTATGGGTCGATGATATCGATGCAGGGTTTGTACGTGCCGGTCAACATGTACGGGTCAAGGTGGCTGCCTACTCGTTCCAGAAATACGGCATGCTGGAAGGCGAGATCGAGCATATCAGTCCTGATGCGGTTGATGCGGAAGAGGCCATGAGGACGGGAACGCAGGGATATCGGACGTCGATCACCCTGCATGGTAATGAACTGGAGAGTTATACCGGGCAGCGCTATCCGTTGACGCCCGGCATGCAGGTTTCCGCAGAAATCAACCTCGGTAGCAGAAGTGTGATCGAGTATCTCCTCTCGCCCGTTCAGAAAGCGGCTCAGGAAGCAGGACGTGAACGATGAGCCAGCCGACTTTTATTGATTCGGAAGGCAGGAAGAAGCCCTTACCCGTTGAACCGGCAGCATTGCTCTGGTCCCTGCAGTGCGCCTGTCAGGTGCACCGCGTCCCATTCTCCGGTGAAATTGCGCTGCGCCAGTTTCCGCCACCTTACAGCACTTCGTCACTACAGCAGATTCTTCTGTCTTTCGGGATGAAGAGCCGATGGAAGCGGGTCAAGGATCTGGCCGGATATCAGCAGAAAGCACCCTCCTTTGCCTTGTTGAGCCCATCAGAGGGGGAGAGTGAATCCGAAGGGCAGAGCCGGATTGTGCTTCTCGTCAAGATCGAGGACGGCAAGGCTCTCTTTTTCGAACAGGGGGATCAGCAGCCCAAGGTGCTTCCGATTGCGGAGTTCGGCGAACTTTTTACCGGACAGTTGCTGCGCTTCTCACCGCCCAAGGGAAAGGGTATTGAGGATGAGAAAAAGCCGTTCGGTTTCAGCTGGTTTGTACCGGAACTCCTGAAACACAGGAAAATATGGCGGGATGTCCTGCTCGCGTCACTCGCTATCCAGTTGATGGCGCTGGCAACGCCGCTGTTTACACAGGTCATTATCGACAAGGTCATTGTTCATCATACCCAGAGCACGCTGATTGTGATCGGCATCGGCATGGTGATGTTCATGGTGTTCAATGCCGTGATGAGCTGGATCCGCCAATATCTCGTGAATCATACGGGTAATCGCATCGATTCGGTTCTCGGCTCGCATGTGTTTGCACATCTGTTCAGGTTGCCGGTTCGCTATTTTGAGCACCGTTCAACCGGAACGCTGGTCGCTCGCCTGCACGGCATTGAGAGCATTCGCGAATTTCTGAGCGGTGCGGCGGTCACGCTTATTCTGGATGTGCCGTTCCTGTTTATCTTTCTGGCCATCATGTTTTACTACAGCTGGATGCTGACAGCCGTAGCGGTCGGGATTCTGTTGGTGATCGCGGTGCTTAGCCTGGCGATTACCCCACTCCTGCGTAAGCGATTGAATCAGCAGTTTCTGCTCGGGGCTCGCAATCAGGCCTATGCCACCGAATATGTCTCCGGCATGGAAACCGTAAAATCGCTGCAAATGGAGCCGCAGGTCACATCCCGGTATGGCGATTATCTGGCCGGTTATCTGGAAGCCGGATTCAATGCCCGCCAACTCTCAAACAGCTATAACGTTGCCGCCAATACACTGGAACAGCTGATGACGCTGACTATCCTCTGTCTCGGTGCATGGCTAGTGATGACGACGGATGATTTCACCATCGGTATGCTGGTGGCATTCCAGATGTTTGCCGGCCGTCTGTCGCAACCCGTGTTGCGCATCGTGGGTCTATGGCAACAGTTCCAGCAGGCGGATATTGCCGTGAAGCGCCTGGGCGATGTGATGGATGCGCCGCAGGAACCTTATTCGCTGCTGCCTTCCCGTGAGGCCGGAGGCAAAGGAAAGATTGAATTTCGCGATGTCAGCTTCCGCTACTCGGATCAGCTCCCCTATCTCTATCGCGGATTCAATATGGCGATTGAGCCGGGTCAGTGCGTGGCCATCATGGGGCCATCGGGATCGGGGAAAAGCACGCTGACGAAGCTGTTGCAGGGCTTCTATATGCCGAGTGACGGGCATATCCACATTGATGGACGCGATATTCGTAACTTCTCGGCCAATGAGCTGCGCCAGCACTTTGGCGTCGTTCCCCAGGAGACGATCCTTTTTTCCGGCACGATTTATGAAAATCTGATCCTGGCAAATCCGCATGCCAATTTCGCCCAGGTTGTAGAGGCTTGTAAGCAGGCGGAGATTCATGATGCGATCGAGGTTCTGCCGGAAGGATATCAGACAGAGATCGGGGAGCGTGGCGTGGGACTTTCCGGCGGGCAGAAGCAGCGCCTTGCGATTGCACGCGCGCTTCTGAAGCATCCAAAGATTCTGCTTTTCGATGAGGCGACCAGCAGTCTCGATGCAGGCACAGCCGAGGTGTTTGCCGCAACCGTCAATCAGCTGAAGGGCAAGATCACAATGCTGTTCATCACCCATCAAATGCCGGCAGCCCTTAAAGCGGATGCAACGATCCAGATCGGAGATGTTCGAGAGGAAAGTGATGCGCCCGAGCAGAAAAAGGAGTCTGCACCCGAAAGACAAACTGTTCCAGGGTGATTGGCATACGCCTCATCCTTATCTCAAAATCTTCCCCTATTCTGATGGATGAGCTTTATTCAGGGTGTTCTGGCAAGTCCACAGGCTGAAACGGCCTGCTGTCGATTTTCAACGCCGAGGGCTTTCAGCACCAGGCTGACGTGAAATTTGACCGTGCTGAGCGACAGGCCGAGGGCTTGAGCGATTTCCTTGTTTGTCAGCCCCGAGTACATCATTCCCAGAATCTCCGCTTGCCGCTGGGTGAGTGAGATGTCCTTTTCCGGCGTCAGTTCCTTTGGCATAAAGGGGTTGCCGTTTAATACGCTGTCGATGGCATTGAGCAGTTGGGTGGCGGACATATTTTTGCTGATATAACCGCATACGCCGAACGCCAGCATGGTGCTCACCAGAATCGGGTTTTCGACCCCCGAGCAGACCAGGACTCTGGTTTGCGGGAACTGTTTGACGATGTCATTCACACCCATCAATCCGTTCATGCCCGGCATGAAGACATCCAGAATCAACAGCTCAGGCTTGTATTTCGCGCATCCGGTCATGGTTTGCGAATAGCTCTTGGCTTCCCGGATGGCCGCATCGGGGTAAACCCTCTCAATCAGGGTGCGCATCAGTTCCCGGTGCAGGGCGTGATCGTCGGCAATCAGTATATCCATGTTATCCTATATTTAGACCAAAACCGGGTATTTTTCCAGAAATCCGGCGACCGCAAGGTTCAGGGGATTGGCCGACCTGTACTTATGGCCAGTATGAAATCGAAAATCTATGCCGCAGTATATCCCATATTAATTTTACGGTCTTGTTTCATGAGGATCGACCCCATGTGTTGAGGAGGAGTTATGCCGGGTGCAATTGCACATATGGCGGCGGTCAGGCAGGCACAGGCCCGCCTTGTCGCCGAGTATGGGGCGACATTGATCGCCGAATGTGCCGATCAGCATCCGGCATGGCTGCATGCGGGCTCAATCGCTCCGGATTATTCCGACCTCTACCAGATACTGTCACGAGGCCACCCGGACAAATGGAGTTGCTTGCTGCATCAGGAGAAAAGCGGTGATGCCATCCGGGCGGGCGTGGCGTGGATTAATGATCACATCAAGGGGCGCTCATCGCCTGAATTCCAAAGGTCCGTCGCCTGGCTTGCCGGCTATCTTTCCCACATCGTTCTTGATGCGACCATTCATCCTGTCGTGCACGCCATTGTCGGCGAATACAATCAGCACCGGATTGATCATCAGCACTGCGAGATGGTGATGGATGCCTATATCTGCAATCGCTATGGCAGTTTTGCAGAGATGATGGCGGACTGGGAAGCTGTGTTGTCAAAAACCAGCGACGAGGCAGGAAAGGGAATGGATCCGACCATCAAGTCGATCTGGTCTTACATGCTGAAAAAGACGTATCCGGCGGCCTATGAGGACAATCCTCCAGCCTTCGACGCCTGGCAACGGGATTATCTGCAAAGCATCCCCGGCGCCTGCCTGGAAGAGGTGTTTTTCAGGCATGCGGCCCCCGGCACGACCCATCACTACCTTGCGCGCGGCAAGTTGCCGAAGGATGCCAGCCTTATCTACATCGAGAATTGCCTGGCGCCGGAAAACAACCGCTTCGGCCGGGAAACGATGCATCTCGATGAAGTGTTCCGTTTCGGCATCGGCAATGTAGTGCATTACTGGCTTCAACTCGAAGAGGCCCTAGGTAGTGGGGATGCCGCGTTGCCGGAACTGCCCAACTGGAATCTCGATCATGGCAGGCTCGACAGCCACACTGGGGGCGATGCGGCGCTATGGATTTGAGGGCTCCTGTTTTTCCACGCCTGAGGTTTGGCCGGATAAAACCGCTCAGGTACAAAATGATGTGGCTGGAATTGCTTCCTGCAGCTAGAGGGGGAATGAATATGCAATGGATACGATATGTTTTGTGGGCCTCGGCTCTGCTGCTGGCTTCGTGCTCGGCAGGAGGCAAACAATTTTCCGGGGCAGAAAAGCCGGATAGCAGCTATGCGCAGGTTTATATTTACCGACCGGCCGCATTTGCACAAAGCGGCATTTTTCCGGATATCGAGGTCGATTCGAAGCTGGTCGGCAAGCTGAAAAATAGCGGCTATTTGTCGGCCAAGGTCAAGCCGGGCGACCACAAGCTGGCGGTTACCGGCAATTATTTGCAGTGGAATTACAGGGAGCACATTTTCGATGTGAGCTTTGAAGGTGGCAAAACCTATTTTTATCGACTGCAACCGTTCACCGGACCGGGCGGCGGCTATGCCGGTGGCGTGTATCTGGCGAACTACAGTTATTCATTTGCGCGCATGGACGATCCGGTGGCAGCTCTGGCTGAGCTGGAGAAGCTGAAAGAGTCTGTGGACAAATAGGCTGTGTTTGTTTGCAGCATTGGGCATGCCATGAAGACCAGAATGTTAAAAACGCCACTGAGTTTCACATGTGTTTGATGTTTGCTGGCGTATTCTTTGCTCCCACGGCCACGGTCACAGCCTCTGTTCAGTTTGAGTTCAGTTTGCAGCGCTAGGATTGCCTGCACCGGGAGTTCGCGACAGCGCCCCGGCTCTGACCAGATCAGAACATGAGGAGTGATTGATGAAAAAATATTTGATGATCGGAGCGGCAACAGCCGTATTGCTCAGCGGCGTCACAGCAACCGAGGCCATGGCTGGTGCTGAGGGCAAGTGCAAGGCATGCCATACTTTCGAGCAGGGCGGCAAGAATAAAATGGGCCCTAATCTGTTTGGGATCATGGGTAAAAAAGCGGGCTCCACGGAAGGCTTCAAGTATGGCGACTATCTGGCGGGTGCCGACTTCACCTGGGATGAAGAATCCCTAAAGAAATGGATCTACGATTCCAAGGATGTTGCAAAGGCTGCCGGTGCGAGCACCAAGATGTCGGCACAAAGGTTGAAGGGCGCCAAGGCAGATGAAGTGATCGCATTCCTGAGTGGCTTGAAATAAGCCTTGCCAGGGTTCATGGCTGCGACTGACGCAGCCGGATAACTCAAAAGGGGTCGATATTCGGCCCCTTTTCGTTCAACTGCCGCATTATGTTCGGATGCCAACTGATTCGTCAGGCGGTTCTGCTAAAAATAACTTCGGATTTCGCAGCTGATCGAGTTTCCATACAGGCCGAACTCGCTGTTGATGCGGGCGCCTGCAGGGCGGCGGCCGCTCGCAAGTGTGCCGCTTAGGGCCAGCTCCGATTCATCAGCCAGTGAATAAAGGGCATAAACCGCAAACAGCGCCGAGCGGTCCACCCAGTTGTAGATGGCCGTCATATCGCCTGTTAGCAGCGGCGTAAACTCATAATCAGCGCCAAGTGCCGTGTAGTTCCTTGCCAGGTATAAACTCTGAGCGGCGGCGGTTGTGATCTGATAGGCAACAGTGCTTGCCGCGCCGCCGCCGTGGTAAAATTGCTCGGCGCGCAGGGTGAGGGTGTTTTCCCAGCGATGCTCCAGCCCCACGGCCACCTCGATCCGGCGTTTGAGGCCAGCCTGATTCGGAAAATTCACATGCCCTTCGCCGCGGATACCCAGCCAGTCGAACAGCTCGCCCTGAAAATCACCGCCGATGACGACATCCTTTCTGACCGTTCCGCCCAGCAGCGCCAGTTCGAAATCGCCGAGCGTGGTTGAAGCGTGCGCCAGATAGGAATTGCGGCCCGCATCGATGCGGTTGCTCCAGCCGTTATCACTGAGCGGGTCGAGCCGATAACCCAGCACCGAAATCAGGGATAACTGTGAAAGGTCACCCAGTCGGATGTCCGCCCGCACGGCATCGACACCGGGCTTGTAGGCCCGGAAAAATGTCTGGGCGGCAAACGGGGCAAAGAAATCGTTGGGCGTGAAATAAAAGGTGGCCGCGAGGTTCACCGGCTGGCGGCCGATTTTTACATTCACTTTGGGCGAGGCATATTGCACGTTGAAGCGGTCGATGAGCAGGTGGGCGCGCTTGTTATCGAAGCTCCAGTCGAGAAGATCACTGCGCTCAATATCGCGCAGCACGGCCAGATTGCTGCCACCGGTCTGTAATTCAAGCGGTACATAGCTCTGCTCTGCATGCAGCTCGAAGCTAACATGCTCGCCGAATCCGGCGTCGAGCATCAGGCGGCCGGAGCCGGCAATGCCTGCAACTGAGCGCTTGTTATAAAAGATCGGATTGTCCGGGTTTTTCAGCATCAGCCCTGAACCGCGCAGCAGGCCGCGCATTTCGATGTTGCTATCGTCCCCCTGCCAGGCATAGAAGGCATCAGCCGGCTGTACAGCAACTACCAGCATCACTCCGGCCAGCATCATTCCGCCAAGGATGATCCTCGCGGTATTAATCGCTGATTTCATCCGATTCGGTTCTATCCGACTCAATCTGGCCATCATGCAGGGTGATCGTGCGGCTTGCTCGATCCATCACATGTTGATCATGGGTGGAAAAGAGAAAGGTGATGCCCTGTTCGCGATTCAGCTGCTGCATCAGATCAAGCAACGATTCAGCCGTATGCGAATCGACATTGGCGGTCGGCTCATCGGCCAGAACGATGGCCGGATTGGTGACAATGGCCCGGGCAATGGCCACACGCTGCTGCTGGCCGCCGCTCATTTCATCCGGCCGGCGATGCTCCAGCCCCTCTAGGCCGACCGCCTTGAGGGTTTGCATGACGCGCTCCCGGCACTCCATCTCGGATACCCCCTGAAGGTTCAGAACGAATTCGGCATTTTCATAGGCGGTCATGACCGGGATCAGGTTATAGGCCTGGAATACAAAACCAATCCGTTCTTTTCGGACTCTGGAAAGCTCCGTGTTATCAAGGGTAGAGAGGTCGATGTCATTCACCCGGATTGTGCCGGATGTCGGCACATCCAGTCCGCCGATCAGGTTCAGGATACTGGTCTTACCGGAGCCGGAGGGGCCGCAGAGCACGGCAAAATCGCCGCGCCTGATCTCCAGAGAAACATTGTTCACCGCATGCACATCCACCTTGCCCTGCCGGTAGGTTTTGACAACCTCATGCAGGCGGACAATCGGATTCGTATCAACACTCGCGGGTTCTGTCATCTCATTCGCCTCGCATTCTTATATCGTCTTCAGGCTTTCAACCGGTGGTATGCGGCCCGCGCGCCAGGCCGGATACAGGCCTGCCAGCAGGGCCAGCATAAACACGGTGCCCAGAATCGCCATCACACTTTCCTTGAACAGTCTTGCTTTGAACACCGGATCGACGAGCACACCGCCGTAACTGAAATCGTTGCCGAAGGCGCCCGAAAAATCGATGCCGGCGGTATAGAGGAAATAATACCATGGCGCCGTAATAATGATGCCCAGCAACAGGCCGACGATGGCCAGCCAGAAGGATTCCACCATCACCAGCCGGAACAGCGTACCGGGCGACATGCCCACCGCCATCATCACACCGAATTCACGGGTTCGCTCAAGCACACTCATGAGCATGGTGTTGAGGATGCCGACGGCAATCAGCAGGCCGACCAGAAACTGGCTGATATAGTTGCCGGCCTTGTCGAAGGCGATCACGCCGGCGAGATCCGGCTGCGATTTCTTCCAGGTCATGACCGAGGCCTTCTTCGCCTCGGGCAGTGCCGCGACTACATCGCGCATGGCTTCGGCATGCCGCTGGTCCCTGATCATCACGGCGATGACAGTCGCCTCATCCGGGGCATAGTTCAATGTCTTTTGCATTTTGCCGATGGGCAGCAGCCCCATGTTGCCGTCCACCATATCAATGCCGGTCGTGAACAGGCCCGTGATGCGGGCGATATCGCTGACGATTTCACCGTTCGAATCGGTGGTGGTATAGACGATCTTCTTGCCGATTTTCACCTGCAGCTTCTGCGCCAGCTTGCTGCCGATGACAATGCTGCGGCCTGTCTTGTCGCTGAACATCGAACCCTGCACCAGCGAGCGCATGAGCAGATTGTTTTCCGGCTTCTCGAAGGCGGGATCAACCGCGATAAAGGCGCCGCCAATACTCTTGCGCGCACTGGAAAACATCGCCTGTCCGGTGATGCGGACCGTGGCATCGGCGACGCCATCGATCTCTGCAATGCGCGCGCGCAGTGCATCCGTACCGCGCAGCCGCTTGTCGAGCGTGGGTTTGAGCTGGTAGCCGATGGGCTCCACTGTCACATGCCCCATGCCCATGCTGGCCCCCATGTCGATCATGTTCGTATAGGTATAATCGCCGGAGCCGGTGAAGGTGACGGAAAGCATGACGCCGAAACCGATGGAGAAGGCGGTGATCAGCGTGCGCCGTTTACGCCGCCAGATATTGCGCCAAGCCAGCGTGTTAAGTTTCATACGACCCTCACCGGAAGTAGATCGCCTTGACCGGGCTTAAGAGTGCAGCCTTGGCAGCCGGATAAATCACCGCCACGGCGGCCACGACAAACAGGAAAAGCACCGGATTGAGGAGCGCCTGGGTTGTGATGGCTCCGTACCAGACCGGATCGAAGGCGATGCCGCCGTAGGTGATGGAGCCGGCAAAAGCCGACAGATCGATGCCGTGCAGCTGATAATAATTGGAAATCCACCAGCCGCCGAGCAGGCCGAAGGCTGCGGCCAGCAGTGTCAGAAAGAAGGTTTCGGCAAACACCAGACCCACCAGCTGCATGGGCGAGACGCCGAGCGCCTTCATGATGCCGAATTCGTGGATGCGCTCGAACACATTCATCAGCATGGCATTGAGCACCACCGTGGCCACGGCGATATAGAAGATCACCAGCATGATCAGTATCTGCGTGTCGGCGGTTTCGATCATGCGCGCGATCACCGGCATCAGCTGCTTCCAGTTCTTCACTTCGAGCTCCTGGGCCTGATCCCCGAGTATTGACTCGACCTTTGCCGTCTCGGCTGTCAGGTCCGTGCTTCGATCCGTGCGCATGACCACAATCTCATGCGCCCCATCCGGGATCGCCATCAGATTGCGCAGCGTCTGCATCGGCATGAACAGCCCCATCCTGTCGATGCCGTCGGATACCGACTTGAGGATGCCGCGCACCCGGAACAGCTCGTTGGCCATATAGCCGTCTGCACTCTGGCCGACGAATACCAGTTCATCGCCGATATTCACGCCGAGTGTTCCGGCCAGCTTTTTGCCCAGCACCACGCCATCGGGATCGGCATCATCGAGCCATTGCCCCTTGCTGACATGCTTGAAGAGCTTGGTGACCTGCATCTCCTGTTCAAGGTTGATGCCGCGCAGATGCACGCCGCTGGAAGCCGTATTCGCAGCCAGCAGGCCGTAGGCATAGATGCGGCTGGCGGCGCAATAACCTGCCGCCTGCAAGGATGCGACGATCTTGTCGGGGTGCTCAATGCGGGTGTAGAGGTCGGGGTCGTCCCGGTAGCCGGGGGCATGAATCTGGATGTCGCCCATGTTCATCGCCACCACATTGCGCTCGCTGCCCTGGATCATGCCTTCCATCAGCGTGGAGAAGAAAATCATGATGAAACAGGCAAAGGCCATGGCGGCCATGGTCACAAGGGAACGGTGCCAGTTACGTCGCACATTTCTCGCGGCCAGCGTCATGATTCTCATGGGATCGCGACTGTCCTACCGTCGTTTCAGGCTTGAGAGACTGAACATCGAATCGCTGACGGGGATGTTCAATTCAAGCTGTTCGTAGATGAATTCGGTGTACTCGTCCGGTTTGTCGGCCGGCACCACGCGCAGAATCGCAGGCCGCATCAGGCCGCTCAGCATTTTCATATCCGTGAAGGTGAAGGTGCGGGCCAGCTGCATATCCTCATCGTAATAGCGCTCGACTAAAGGCGTGTAGCCGTCGGCCAATATGGTCAGCAGCAACTTGCCCCAGACAACCGGCGCATCCGGTTTCGGCTTCAGGGTGAATTCGATGATATCACGCCCGTCACGCCTGCCCTCGAAGCTGATCACGGCATCGTAATCCTCTTCCAGCCGAGCTTCCTTGACGAGATCGTCGTTGGTCAGATGGCTGCCCATCCACGAGCCCATCATCATGCCGGTGGTCAGGCGGATGGTACGATCGGTTTTGGGCAGATAGGTGTAGATATGATTGTCGGATTTCAGCGTCATCGTGCC
>Ga0209919_1000719_pt1 | contig 16359 bp, 14 predicted proteins | sample SalPon2A_C_D2_MG_FD_185721 | JGI IMG/M metagenome (GOLD analysis project Ga0209919, IMG submission 185721) | Soil microbial communities from South San Francisco under conditions of wetland restoration - Salt Pond MetaG R2A_C_D2_MG (SPAdes)... | ecosystem: Environmental > Terrestrial > Soil >... | reverse complement strand
GTGGGATGACCAGACACATATTTACAGAGAGTTAAATGAAAATGAGATTGAAAAATTTAATCTGAAAAAATTGTTTACTGTTACAAAAAAAATTGCAAAAATTACTGAACTTGATTTTTTTTCTACCGAAATTGTGTTGACGCCCGATAAAAACTTCGTAGTTGTCGACTATGTAAACGATCAGTGTGATATGAGATTTAAATCCTTCCACGTTGATGGCGTCCCTGACTCTATTGTAAAAGAGATAATAGATAGTATGAAAAGGATTATCATCCGGGAAAAGAAAAAGCTTAATTAAATTATGAGGAGAAAAAACATCTACCTTATATCATTTTTAATCTTGGCAATTATTACACTGCTATTCTACATGTATGTATTTAATATATACGAAGTAAATGTTTCTGTTTCACCTTCAGAATTATTTGCCGATGGCAAATCGACCGTGAAAATTGAAGCCGTACCTTTAAACTCATTTGGTAAGCGCGCACCATTCAGGAATGTATCTGCTGAATTTGAAATCACAGAAGGCAAAAATCTTGTAACTATAATAAGTATTGACAAAAGCAAAGGAACAATGACTCTGAAATCAAAATTTGAACCGGGTAAAGTTGCAGTAATGATAAAACCTGAAAAATCTCTCCTGCCAACGCTCGTAGAGATACCGGTTAATCCGAACTTTGCCGATGCAAATAAATTTTATTAAACTAAGAAATTTAGTTTTAAATTGTTATTTTTTAATAGTTGATCACACACTTTCTTTAAAACATCGCCGGGGTATTATGAAAAAATTAGCATTTGTTATAACTCTAATGTTTGCTGCCCTCCCCGTTTTTGCACAGGGGTCAGCTGGAAGAGATGCAAAATTTGAATACCGTTCATTGGTTGATATGCCTACCGCAGGAATTCTTGAAAAAGGATTTGTAGGACAGACGACTGATGTTCTTCCATACGGTGTAGTTATTGCAAAACTCGAAGTAGGTGTTTTTACAAATGTAAGTTTTGGAATTTCATACGGAGGTGCCAACATTATTGGATCCGGAAAAATTGATTGGTATAAACTCCCCGGTGTAAATTTCAGAATTAGATTATTAAATGAATCAGATGCATTTCCGGCAATCACTATAGGCTTTGATTCACAGGGGAAAGGTCAGTATGTGGATTCGTCCAGCCGCTACCAGATAAAATCTCCCGGATTTTTTGCAGCCACCAGCAAAAATTTTGCGCTGCTGGGTTATATGAGTCTGCACGGTACAATTAATTATTCTCTTGAAGCAAATGACGGCGATGATTTTGTAAATATGATGATTGGAATTGAAAAAACTGTTGGACCAAGCGTATCAATTATATGTGAATATAATTTTGCCTGGAATGATAATAAGCAATACGGTAATTTCGGAAACGGAAATGGATATCTCAACGCCGGAATAAGGTGGGCCATTGGAACCGGCTTTACACTCGGTGTTGATTTGAGAGATCTTTTAAACAACAAAAGATTAAATCCAAGCAGCGCAGACAGGGCTATAAGACTGGAATATATAAAGAGCATATTCTAGTAATCAGAATCAAAAATTTTACACCTTCCTGTTTATCCTGTTTTGCAGGATTTCTGGACATATTTATCCCTCTTTTTGTGTTCAAATAACTATACAGGTCAGTTCTTTTTACTGTACAGGCGGCTTTCAGAAACCGCTATTTGGTGATTTTTTTCGACCTTTTATCAGGCGTGATTTTTGACAATATTGAGACAGTTAGAAATGTTGGAGAAATTATCATGAAAACATTAAAATTATTCTTACCGGGTATTTTTATCATACTGGTAATGTTTGTCGTTAATGGATGCTATACCCAGGTTGCTTTGGTAAGCAGACACCCCGATGACAGAAATTATACTTATGATGACAATAATTATGAATACCAGGATGATTCAACGTACGCAGATAATAATGATTATTATTACGATGAAAACAATCAGGATGATTACTACTACAATTTAAGTTTTGGTTCTCCATACAACGTACGTTACTGGGGATGGAACAGACCCGGATTTTCATTTGGATACACATACGGTAATTATTATAACTCTTATTGTATCGATCCTTTCTTTTATTCCACATGGTGCAGCCCATATAGTTTTTCCTATTACGATTATTACTATCCTTACAGGTATTATAATTATTGGGGCAACTGGAACTATTACGATAATTATTATCAACACTACCCTTACTATACTTCTTCAAACACGGGATATAAATACAGATCTTCCAGCGGCTATAAATTAAGAAACAATAATGGGCTTAGAGGAGAAATTGGAAGCAGGAATAGTACAAGGACCAGAACACAGTTAAATAAATCCGGCAATATTAACAGGTACAACTGGAATACCCGGAATCGTACTGGCAGTAGTATCAGGAATAGATCAAATACACGGGAGCAGGATAAAAATAGTATCCGATCAAGAGATTTGAACAAATCAGGCAGAAAGGATTATAACAGCAGAAGCAACCAGGGAAATACAAAGCCAAGAACGTATACAACTCCAAGAAGAAGCAGTACACCAAGATCATATTCTCCGCGGACACGTTCAAATAATCCTCCACCGAGAAGCGGAAATTCCCGTGGCAGCAGTAGCAGACAAAAAGACAACTCCTCTAAGAAAGGGAGAGGCAGATAATTCGATGAAAAAATATTTATTAAATATCGCAGCAATTTTTCTGCTCACATTTTCAATCACAGGTTGTTACACAGTAATCTGGGATCCATCTCAGCCTCAAATGCCGAACAATGAAACATCCGATAACAGCACCGGCTTTTACTCAGATCCATACTTCGGCGGATATGCGTACTATTATGACTCCCCCTGGTGGTTTGATATATCTCTTCCTACAACTAACGGAAATGATGTTAACAGGGATGAGAATACAAATATTTCATCTTTAAGAAATATCGGGAATGGAAGAGGTTCAGCAGCCAGAACTATCTGGAATTTATTCACTAATCCGGCTTCAAGAAGTTCTCAAAGCGGAAGCGTTAACAAAGGAAGCACAGGAAATACAGGCACAACAACTTCCGCACAATCAGGTGACAGGTCTTCTGATTCAAAAAGTTTAAGAAATAATAATGGTTCCAGAAAAACAGACAAAGATAGAGGGAGGAGCAGATGAAAAGCTTTTATTCTAATTTAGCAAAGCTTTCGGCAGCAATTATTTTACTTTTTGCAGTAAATACGAACGCACAAAATATTAGTGATGCACTGAGACTTGGACTTCCCGGATTGGGAGTTAGCGCAAGAGCTCTGGGAATGGGGAACAGTTATATCGGACTAAGTGACGATGCATCTGCGGCATATTTTAATCCTGCAGGATTAGGTTTATTAAAAAGGATAGAATTATCAGGTAATCTTGATTACAATAAATTTCAGAATTCGACTTCTTTTTTAGGACAAAATTCTAATGAATCAAATACGCAAACAAGACTTGATAGAGTAAGCCTTGCAATTCCCTTTCCAACATACCAGGGCAGTCTTGTTTTCGGAGTTTCATATCATACAAGCAAAGATCTTACCGGTGCTTTAAAATTTGACGGTTTCAACAGCGGGAATACGTCTATGATTCAGAATCTGCTGGACACCAACATTCCATATGATCTTTACCTTACCGATACATTAAATCAAACACCCATAAACGGAAATTTAAACCAGAGTGGAAGTATTCTTTCTTCAGGTTCGATTAATAACCTTGCGTTTACAGGGGCGATAGAAGTTTATAAAAATTTCTTTGTGGGTTTAAACTTCGATTATATCACCGGAAGTTATACATCTAACAATGATTATTATGAAGATGATACACACAATATTTACCAGGGAGAAACAGCAGCCGGTGAACCACAAACAAGAGATTTTCAGACATTTTATTTGAACAGAATTCTGGATTGGGATATAAAAGGATGGGATGCAAAACTCGGAATTTTGTACCAGATGAACAATTTTGCAAGAATTGGCGCAACAGTTCAATTCCCGAAATTTCATACAATTAAAGAAAAATTTACTGTAAACGGACGAAGCGATTTTAATACTGGAACATCATATAATTTATCAACAAGCCAATACAGCGACCAGGTTGAATATGATATTGTTACACCATTTGAACTTGGCGCCGGTTTTTCTGTAAATATTGTAGGACTAATTGTAAGCGCACAGGCAACACTAATAGATTATTCCCAGATGGAATATAAAAACCCTAAAGGTTTGAGCGATGAATATGTTGCCGGGTTAAATAAAGATATTACAACAACTCTAGGTGCTGTTATAAACCTGAACGCCGGGGCGGAATATACAATACCGGTAGTTGGGTTAAGATTGAGAGGCGGATTTATTCTGCAGCCTTCGGCTTATAAAAACGACCCCTCTGAATATGACAGGAAATATGTAACAGCCGGAGTTGGATTTCTTGTAGGCCAAACTGTTGGTGTAGATATTGGTTTTGCACACGGCTGGTGGAAAAATTACGGCGATAATTACGGTACTAATGTTTCCCGCACTTACCAGGATATTAAAACAAACAGGGTTATTCTGGGAATGACATACAGGTTTTAACTAGTACTCAATTTGACTTAAACAAACTGTGCTTAATTCTGCCCCGCTTGCGGGGCTGCCGCCTTGAGTTTACCTGCCGGAGGCTGGACGCAGGTTATACACCTATATTTCATTAAATTTGTTTATGGCCATATTAGCTAAGACTTTGATAACTTTGGACCATTTTTTCAAAAGCTCTATTCTATCAATATTAAATTGATCAGGTATTTCGGTAAATTCAATTTGAGATTCTTTTGAATGTACAATTGAGTTTCTAAAGTTGTAGGTTTCTTTTATAAACACGTCAAAATTATTTTCTTTAATTAGTCTATTGCTAACGGCTAAGTTGCATATAAATTTTTGTGTTTTATCATTTGTTATGTCTTTTAATAATCCTTTTAAATGATCCAGCTCTCCTTTAGTTGCGGCAAATTTTATCAGTTCTTCATCCGATATTGTTTTATTGAATCGGTAGTTTTTAATTTTATTTAGTTTATACCTATCAAAATAATATTCCAACACCCGATAAAATCCCAGGAACTGATTTTCACCACTTATCGTGCTAGCATAATTAAAAAGGACCAATGGCTCCTTATTCTCATTAATTAACTTTTTCTTTGTTTTGTGTTTAAGTGTTTTGGCTAATTTTCGATTTAACTTAAAGAAATCATTAAAGTCATCATATGGAAATATATGTCTAATAGACGCTGAAAGGTTTAACTTTTCAAAAATAGATGAGTTTAAATAATATAAAGCTTGATTAATGATATCTTCAGGATCTACTGAATTTAAGTTCTTTAATTTTATAGTGGCAGAGTTAGTTAAGTGTTCGTAATTATCATCTAAATCGAAATAATAATTACCAAGAAATAATATAAAATATGGACTGACTTTGCTAATTTCAATTTCACATTTATCAATTAGGAATATAAATTTTTCATCCTCAAGCCATAAGTCATCCCAACCAAAGGCTGAATAATCACTATAATGAAATTTTACTAAAAACTCCGCATAATTATTAAATGAAAAACCACTATGAGGGTGATGCTTGAAGTTGTTAACCTTTATAATAGAAGCGCCTTTATATAGAGCGTTAATATTTTTAGCATCTAATCGTAAAATCGCAGTACAAGAAGGAAGTGCTATTTCTACCATATTGGATTTAATCTTATAATCAAATCCATCTTTTTCAGATATACCTAATTCAAGTACCAATTCTATAAATTTATCACTAACCATTTTTTATTGGTGTATAACTATTATTAATACTGCACTGTTTAATTATTTAATCTGCATGATATTCCGGCAAAAACTGCACGTTTAACACATCATTGAGTTTTGTTTTCATATATACGGCTGTTACCTTCTGGTTCAGTAATTCCCCTTTCTGTCCCCTTGTTTCTGCAAAATCCGACTAATAGCCCAAATATGCAAGAATTTTCCAAAACAATTTATTTAAATGCCCCGCCGCTGGCGGGGTAAATATTATTCATTGAGTTAACGGTCAGAAATTTGGATAACTTGCCCGAATTTAGCTTTGACCCTATCTAAGAAATAATTGGGCTGAAACCCCTTCTTTACCCCATCTTTTATTCCCCGGGCTAAAGCCCGGGGCTAAATAATTAATCTCACTGATTTCTTGAAACAATTGAACTGTATATTATTTTTAATTTCTCCTGCAGGTAAAACTATTATTTGCCCCGACTTTTAAGTCGGGGATTAATTATTAAGATAGAATTTGGGCTTTAGCCCTGCCCACGGAACCCCAGATTTCACTAATTTTTTATAAATTATTAAGTATAATTAAATGAATTTCAGTCTTCAGGATTATTTTAAATGGAGGCAGTATTAAAGGCGTAATTTGCAGAATAGAAAGCAAGGATTACTACGTACTCCCCTCAAGCGGAGGTAGGCAGATAAGGTGCAGCCTGAAAGGGAAATTCAAAAACGATTTTAAGTTAAAAAAAGAGAAACTATATAAAACAGATATTGCAGTAGTAGGCGACTTTGTAGAATTCGAAAATGCGGATAAAAATTCCGGCGTAATTGACAAAATTGAAAAAAGAGAAAATTATATTTCGCGTAAGTCCCCCAAAATAAAGGGAGCCGGTTACCGCGGTGAAAGACTTGAGCAGGTAATTGCGGCAAACATCGATTCTCTTTTCATTATCAGCAGCGTCATACTCCCCTATTTTAATAATAAAGTAATTGACAGGTTTCTTGTAACGGCAGAAAGTTCCGGGATAAAACCGTACATAATAATTAACAAAACAGATCTGGACCAGGAAAATTTAATTGATGAATGGGCAGAGATTTATGAAAATATCGGTTACAAAGTTTTTAAATCAAGCGTAGTTGATAATTCAGGAATTGATGAAATAAGAAAATCACTTGCCGGTAAAAAGAATTTGTTCTGGGGACAATCCGGTGTAGGCAAATCTTCTATAATAAATAAGATATACCCCGGGTTAGACCTCGGAGTTGGTGAAATAAGTAATTTTACGGATAAAGGAAAACATACAACCGTAACCAGCATAATGATAGAAGCAGAAAAAGACACATTCATAATTGATACACCCGGCGTACGTGAAATTGATCCATATGGAATTAGAAAAGAAGACCTTGGACACTATTTTATTGAATTTCCTGACTTTGCGTTGGATTGCAGATTTAATACCTGCACACACCTTCACGAACCGGGTTGTGCAGTAATAGAAGCCGTTGAAAAAGGACAAATTTCACCAGAAAGATATGACAGCTATCTTAGAATTCTGGAAACAATTGAACAGGATATCGTTTTTTAATTTCACTTACAGGTGAAGACTAAATAATTGCCCCCCGACCTTTGGGTCGGGGATAATAATTAAACCATATTTTGGGCTGAAGCCCTCCCTAACTTCATCATTTATTCCCCGGGCTAAAGCCCGGGGCTAAATGGTTAATGATACAAGATTATTAAAATAGTTGAAAGAAATTGTTTTTTAATATGTGCCTCCAGGTGGAGACTAATTAATTGCCCCGACCTTTAGGTCGGGGATAATGACTTAACCAGATTTTGGGCTTTAGCCCTTATTTTCAAACCTGTCTTTTAAATTGCTAACTTTTATCAATACTTATATATTTGCACAATAATTTTATGGAAAAATGGAAAAGTTAATTACTCACTCTACTGAATTATTTAGCAATTTTCTCACAGAGAATGAATCGGCTATTAAAAGTCACTCTGCCGAGAATTTACTCATCAGTTTTGTTTTTGATGCCGGGGAAATAAATAGCAACGGTAAAATTGATGCTTATCTGAAAAACTCAAAAATTTCATTTTATTTTGAGCAGCCTGAAAATCAATTTAATGTTTTTGCCGTAGATGATATATTAGATATCACAGAATCCGGTGATGGAAGATTTGCCATAACCGATAAGAAAATAAAAGGATGGAAAGAAAAAACTGTAAGCAACCACGGAAATTTTGCCGGGGCAAGAATTCCGCTTTTTGTCGGTGGAATGAAATTTATGGTAGAACACCCTGACAATGAATGGAAGGACTTTCAGGATTCCACCTGGTTTGTTCCCGCTATAATGTTCTTTAATAAAGGTAATGAAAATCTATTAGTATTAAACTTTCTGCACAATCCGAAAAAACCAATTGAACAACTGGTAAATCATTTTAGAACAAAGCTTGAAAATATCTTTAGGCAAAAATCAAATTCACCCGCTTCTCTCCCTGGTATCAGAAAAATTGAAGGAGATACTCCAAAAGACAAAAAGAAATGGAAGTCGATGATTTCTGAAGCGCTTGAAAGTATTGAAGAAAGAAAAATTCAAAAAGTGGTGCTTGCACGTAAGGTTACTTTGTTCCTCACAACTGAACCCGGCTTTGAAGGAATTATAAATTCTTTGAAAGGGAATTATCCCGGTTGCAGTATTTTTATTTTCCGAAAAAATAATTCCACATTTTTCGGGGCAACACCGGAAACGCTTGGAAGGTTTAAAGGTAATATAGTTGAATTTGACGCGCTTGCAGGTTCCGCCCCACGGGGGAAAGATGAAAAAGAAGACAACGAATTTGAGAAGATGCTTCTTTCAAGTGAAAAGGACATTGCGGAGCATAATTTTGTTGTTGAACATATTAAAGACTCATTATCATGTTTTTCAAACGAAATTGAGATTCATAATGGCCCGTCAGTAAAAAAACTCTCTAATATTCAGCACCTGCACACTTTTATTACTGCAAAACCCGAAAATGATTTTTCAATGTTTAATTTGCTGAAAGAACTTTATCCCACTCCTGCAATTTGCGGCTCTCCAAAAGATGCTGCATTACATGTAATAAAAAAATCAGAAACTTTCCGAAGAGGATTATATTCGGGCATAATTGGTTTCTTTAATTTTGATAATGAAGGAGAATTTGTTGTTGCCCTCCGCTCTGCCATATCTGCCGGTACAAAAGTGGTGGCATACGCCGGAAGCGGAATTGTGAATAATTCCGATCCGGGATCAGAATTTTCCGAAACCGAATTGAAATTAAAACCAGTTATGACTTTATTTAAGGATGAAAATTAAAGTTAATCGAAACATTCTGTGGACTGAGACATTTCTTAATGAACTGGTTTCGGTTGGAGTTAAATATGCCTGTATTTCTCCCGGATCAAGAAGCACACCTTTAACGCTCGCAGCAGCCAATAATAAAAAGATAAAATCATTTATAAATATTGATGAAAGAAGCAGCGCTTTTTTTGCTTTGGGACTTGCAAAATCAACAAATTCGCCCGTTTTACTGATTTGTACTTCGGGAACTGCAACGGCGGAATTTTATCCGGCAATAATTGAAGCTTATCAGCAAAGAATACCTTTAATTGTCTGCACTGCTGATCGTCCACCCGAATTAATTAACGTAGGCGCTAACCAGACTATAAATCAGTATAATCTTTACAAAAATCATATCAGGTGGTTTTGCCCTGTTGGTTTACCAGAAGCAAACTTAAAGGGAATAAAACACATTAAAAAATGTGCACGCCGGGCATTCATGGAAAGTTTTATCGCTTCAAAAGGCCCTGTCCATTTAAATTTCCCTTTCAAAAAACCTTTTGAGCCCAAAACTTTTACCGATGAGGTTTCAAAAAAAGTTTTGGATTCAGCAAAGAAAACAGGTAAGAAAAAAAATATTTTTTTTGAAGCAAAGACTAAAGATTTATTTTCTGAAAAATGGTTTAGGGAAATTTCAAAATATTTGCTAAACTCGAAAAAAGTTTTAATAATTGCAGGTCCGGAGTATTATAATTCTGACTTCCCTGTCCAGATTTCAAAGCTGGCAGAAAAATTAAATATACCTGTTCTTGCAGATGGTTGTTCAAACCTGCGGTTTGGAAGACACAAAAAAGGAAATATCTTAACTAATTACGATGCGATACTCCGCTCAGATAAATTTGTAAAAAATAATCAGCCCGATTTTATTTTACATTTTGGGAGGACCGTTACATCAAAAGCTCTTGAAACTTTCCTTGGGAAATGCACCGCACCGAGATTTATGATAAACAATTACGGTGATTGGTTTGATCCTTCAAATAAATCGATAGCAGCAATTGGTTGTAAGCCATTTGTTTTTTGCCGGAAGATGAATCAATTCCTGGATAGCAAAATTATAAAAGAAAGAAATAAAAACTGGCTTGAAAATTTTCTTTCAGCTGACAGAATTGCGTCCGAAATAAAAAGTAAACTAATCGAAAATTCCACCTCCCTGAATGAAGGGAGACTCGTCTCAGAAATAATGAATTTAATTCCGAAAAATTCAAAACTTATGATTTCCAATAGTATGCCAGTAAGGGACTTTGATTATTTTGCTTCAAATTCGGAAAAGAAAATCTCGGTTTATAATAATCGTGGCGCAAGCGGAATAGACGGTATCACTTCTACCGCACTGGGGATTGCAGTTCAGAGTAAAGAACCAACTATACTGGTTACGGGCGATCTTGCATTTTATTACGATTTGAACGGACTGTTGGCCGCAAAGAACTTCAAAATTCCACTTAATGTAATACTGATAAATAATGACGGGGGCGGAATTTTTGAGGTGCTTCCCATTTCAAAATACGGCAAATTCTTTAAAAATTATTTTATTGTTTCTCACAACCTTGATTTTTCATATTTTGTAAAGGCATACAGAGGCAATTTTAAGGGGATAAAGGACTGGAATGATTTTCGTTCCTCTTTTAAACGAGCATTAAAAACAAAATCCTTTTCAGTAATTGAAGTAAAAACAAATTCTAAACAATCATTAAAACTCCGTCAGAAATTTTGGAATGATGTTTCAAAAAAAATGAGCTAAATGGAAATTCAATTTCAAAATATTTCATTGAATTTTGAAGCTTATCAAAAAAACAGCTCCGCTGATTTTATTTTATTCCTTCATGGCTTTACAGGCTCTTCACAGGACTGGAAAGAAATAATTCCACATATCGATAACAGGTTTAACTGCGCCACAATGGATTTTGTCGGGCACGGCAAAAGTAAATCACCTCCGGAAATTAATTTTTACAACACCGATTCGATTGTTCAGCAGATTAATTCTGTGACTGAAAATATTAAGTGTAACAAAATTATTCTTATTGGTTATTCAATGGGTGGGCGTGCGGCACTGAACTTTGCAATAAAATATCCTGAGAAAGTTAAAGCGTTGATACTGGAAAGTGCAACTCCCGGAATAACCGGCGATAATCTCAGGAGCCAGAGGGTGCAAAATGATGAAGACCTTTCAAAATTTATTTTAAATAACCCGATTGAGAAATTTGTTGAATACTGGATGAATATTGACCTTTTTATGTCACAAAAAAATCTGCCACCGGAAATAATCTCGAAAGTACGTGAAAACAAATTAAAAAATAATCCGGTTGGTCTTTCCAATTCTCTAAAAGGCTTCAGCACAGGAAAAATGCCGCCGCTATTTGACAGACTTTCTGAAATAAAAGCCAAAACATTGCTGATTTCGGGTGAAAGCGACGATAAATTCACGGCAATAAATTTCTCAATGGAAAAATATATCAGCAATTCAGGACACAAAGTCATAAAAAGTGCCGGCCATAATACACATCTTGAAAATCCGGAAGATTTCATTAATGAAGTAAATAACTTTCTGAAACAATTCTAACTTTCCTCTATTTTCAATATTTTTGTATAATTCTAAGTTTATAAAAATCCCTTCAAAAAAAATTAATAGGTATTGATATGAGTTATAGCTGGAAAAAAGTAAACGATTATAAAGACATTATTTATGAGAAGATGGATGGAATTGCAAAAATTACAATAAACCGTCCGGAGGTTAGAAACGCTTTTCGTCCCGAAACTGTAATTGAAATGTATAATGCATTTGCAGACGCACGGGAAGACCAGGAAATCGGGGTTGTACTTTTGACAGGGAAAGGTCCGGCGGAAGACGGAAAATATGCTTTTTGTTCAGGCGGGGATCAGAGAATTCGCGGGGATAAAGGATATATCGGCGGCGACGGAGTCCCAAGATTAAATGTTCTTGATTTACAAAAACTTATTCGCAGCATGCCAAAACCTGTTATTGCTTTAGTTGCAGGATATGCCATTGGAGGAGGTCACGTTTTACACGTTGTTTGCGATTTAACAATTGCCGCGGACAACGCAATTTTCGGACAGACCGGTCCAAAAGTTGGAAGTTTTGATGGTGGTTTCGGCGCAAGTTACCTGGCCAGAATAGTTGGACAAAAGAAAGCCCGTGAAATCTGGTATCTCTGTGAACAATATGATGCAAACGAAGCTGAAGTAATGGGGCTGGTAAATAAAGTAGTCCCGGTTGATAAACTTGAAGAAGAAGGAATTAATTGGGCAAATAAAATTCTTCAGCACAGCCCGATGTCAATCAGGTTATTAAAATCAGGATTTAATGCTGAACTGGACGGACAGGCAGGAATTCAGGAACTTGCAGGAAATGCTACACTACTTTATTATATGAGCGAAGAAGCACAGGAAGGAAAGAAAGCATATTTAGAAAAAAGAAAACCTGATTTCCGTAAATTCCCAAAACTGCCATAACAAATATGACATCAAAAAAAGAAGTTCCTTCAAAATTACAAAGCTGGTTTTTAGCCAGTCGTCCTAAAACACTTCTGGCTTCGGTTGTGCCTGTAATTGTTGGCTCTGCACTTGCTATCGGAGAAAGTAAATTTGTTTTGCTTTATTCGGTTATTGCGCTGCTCTGCTCAACATTAATTCAGACGGGAACCAATTATGTTAATGATCTTTACGATTTTTTAAACGGCGCTGATAACGAAGAAAGGAAAGGTCCAACAAGAGTTCTGGCAGCCGGATATATTTCTGTTAAAGAAATGAAAATCGGTAGTGTCCTTATTTTTCTTTTGGCATTTTTACTCGGATTGTATCTTGTTTATGTGGGCGGAAAAATTGTTTTTATAATCGGCGTGCTGTCAATTATTGCCGGCATAGCCTATACAGCGGGGCCATTCCCTCTTGCATACAACGGTTTAGGCGATGTTTTTGTTTTCCTTTTTTTTGGAATTGTTGGAACAGCTGGAACTTATTATGTGCAGACACAAAGTTTTTCACTTTTATCACTTTTGGCTTCAATTCCAGTTGGAGCGCTAATAACCAATATTCTTGTAGTAAATAATTACAGGGATATTGAAGAGGATCGGTCGGCCAACAAACACACTCTTGCAGTTTTACTCGGGAAAAATTTCACGAGATTTCAATATATATTTTTGCTTCTGATTTCTTTTCTGACACCGCTTTTTCTTTTTGTAAAATTTGGTTTTAGTTACTGGATTTTTCTTCCCTATCTTACTTTACCAGTTGCGTTCAATCTTGTAAGAATGCTTTTCACATTGAATGGATTGGAATTGAACAAAACACTTGAAGTTTCAGCAAAACTTTCCGCAATATTTGGGATATTATTTTCAATAGGACTTGCTTTATGAATCAATTAACACTTAAATATCATCCTTATTCTTTAAATCTTAAAACTCCATTTGAAACATCCAGATCAAAAATTTCCGAAAGAGAAGGTTTTATAATTATTCTAAGCGATGGTGTTGCAGTTGGGGCGGGCGAAGCAGCTCCCTTACCGGATTTTGGTTCAGAGACCTATGAATCCGAAGTTGAATTTCTCAAAGATTTTAAATTGAAACTAAAACTGGATCTTTCAAATTTTCAGGATAGCCTGGAAGAAAATCTTGCTTCATTTGAAAAATTGCCCGCTTTACGTCACGGTTTTGAGCAGGCATTATTAAATTTTATGGGTGCAAAAGCAAACACTTCATTAAATGAGCTGCTCAACCAGGAATCTTCCCGTTCAATAAAAGTGAATGCCACAATCGGATTTCTATCACCCGAAGATATAAAAAACAGGACGAGCCAGCTTATTAAAGAAGGTTACGTGACTTTTAAATTAAAAGTAGGAAGAGAAAATTTTTCAGATGATCTGGAAGCAGTTAAAACTGTAAGAAAAATGATTCCTGCTGAAGGGAAAATCAGAATTGATGCTAATGGGAAATGGACACTTAATTCAGCGATAGAAAACCTGAAACAACTCGAACAATTTGATGTTGAATATTGCGAGCAACCTGTTAGTAGCATTTCCAATTTTATCAAATTAAAAGGACAAACTGAAATTTCCCTTGCAGCAGATGAGTCAGTGAGAAATTATAAAGATGCAGAGGAAATAATTGATAAAAAAGCCGCCGATGTTCTGATATTAAAACCAATGATGCTCGGAGGCATTACACGTACAGTTAAAATAATTGACCTTGCGAAAAAAAATAATGTGAAAGTTATTATAACCTCGTCAATTGAAACTGCTGTTGGCCGTTCATTTGCAGTGCTTGCTTCTTCATTCCTGAAAGATGATAATGCTCACGGACTTGCAACGGGAGCATTTTTTGAAAAAGATTTTGTTGACGATCTTTATCCTGTGAAAAATGGAATTATTTCACTTGGTTGAAATATGAATTTTCTCGAGGAAATATCCCACAAAAGGAAAAACTTTAATCCTGAACTGCCCGCAATTATCGGGAAAAACAAAGTAATTTCCTATTCAGAATTAAAAGGAAAAACCCTTTCAGCTTCACAGTTTTTATCAGGTAAACAAATAAATAAAAATGAACCTGTTGCAATATTGTCCGATAATAATCCTGATTTTATAATTCTCACTTTAGCTCTGTGGTTGATAGATGCGATACCTGTTCCGATAAATACAAAATTAAGAAGAGGTGAAATTCAGCAATTACTGGAAATTGCAGGATGTAAAAAAATATTTATTCATAAATCCTGCGATAATGGTCCAGAATTAACTTCGATTCATAAGTTTGGGTTTCCCTTCGAATCCAAAATAGTAACCGGAAACGTTGATTCATCAAAAATTGATTTGGAAAACACGGCTGTCATTATATTCACATCAGGTTCATCGGGCACACCCAAAGGCGTAATGCTTTCATTCAGCAACCTGTTACGCAGTGCTGAGATCGGGAACCAGGTTTTGCAGCAAAGCGAAAAAGAAAGATGGTTAGCCAGCCTCCCCTTTTATCATATTGGTGGTTTTTCAATTATTACAAGGGCATTTTTATATGGTGCCTCCATAATAATACCGGAATCACTGTCAACTAGGGACCTGAAATTCTCTTTTGAAAATCAAAATCCAACACTCGCTTCACTTGTAGGTACGCAGTTAAAAAGATTAATAGAATTAAAAACAATTCCCGGTAAAGAATTAAAGAATTTGTTGCTTGGCGGAGGATTTGTAAATAACGATCTGGTTAATACTGCCATTAATAATGGATGGGAGATTTCAAAAGTTTACGGCTCAAGTGAAACTTCTTCTTTTGTAACAATGATTAAAGGGAAAGAGATTTTGCAAAAAACGGATTCATCAGGAAAAATTTTACCTCCGAATAAGATTTATATTCTTGATGGATCAGGACAAAAACTCCCTGCCGGTAAATCTGGTGAAATAGTTGTAAAAAGTGATTCTGTAATGAAAGGATATATAAACAATGAAAAAGAATCGAGTAATAAATTAAAAGAAAGAATGTATTTCAGTGGTGATATCGGATACCTGGATGAAGAAGGATATTTGTTTGTTGAAGCACGCAGAAATGACCTGATAATTTCCGGGGGAGAAAATATAAATCCGCTTGAAGTTCAGAAATCAATTCTTGAAAATCCTGATATTAAAGATTGCTATGTGTTTGGATTCGAAGATAAAACCTGGGGACACATTGTAGCCGCGGTGGTTGTCAAATTAAATGATACAAATATTAATTTAAAAGAATATTTAGGATCAAAACTTGCCGGCTATAAAATTCCAAAGAAAATAATTTATGTAGAGCGGATTCCTAAAACTTCTCTGGGAAAAATCGAAAAGGACAAAGTAAGAAATTTATTTAACTGAGATATTTTTCATCAAACCTGTTTTGATGGCATCTGTAAGCGACTTTTTTTTCCAGTCTATCTTATCTATTAATACATGAACAGTCTTCACATCAACACAGACATCACCATTTTCATTTTTACATTTATATTGTAATTCAAAAGATGAGGTTTTTATTTTTGTAACGCTTACCTCAACCGAAATTGTCTGTCCGTAAGTAATTGGCTTGTGATATCTTGCCTCGCTATGAATTATGGGTACAACATAATCATCATTTGCCCAGTAGTCTTCACCGAGATTAAAACTATCAATTAATCCTTCATATGCTGCGTGTGTCAGCTCATAAATCCGGGCATAAAATAATATGCCGGCGGGATCACAATCATAA
>Ga0209919_1000718_pt1 | contig 16360 bp, 15 predicted proteins | sample SalPon2A_C_D2_MG_FD_185721 | JGI IMG/M metagenome (GOLD analysis project Ga0209919, IMG submission 185721) | Soil microbial communities from South San Francisco under conditions of wetland restoration - Salt Pond MetaG R2A_C_D2_MG (SPAdes)... | ecosystem: Environmental > Terrestrial > Soil >... | reverse complement strand
GAGAAAGTGGCCTGGGGTTCGGTGACCCCGCGCTCGGTTCCGGCGACCTTGGCCGTGTAGCCGGAGAGGAAATAGTACATCGCCTGCTCTTTGGTCAGTTTGGAGACCGGAGGCAGGACGCCGAAGGCGTCGCAGGTCAGGAAGATGATGTTCCTGGGATGCCCGCCCTTGAGCGACGGCTCGAAATTGTCGATATGCTCGATCGGGTAGGAAACGCGGGTGTTCTCGGTCTTCGAATCGTCCTCGAAGTCGATCACTCCCTTCTCGCAGGCGACGACGTTTTCCAGCAGGGCGTTGCGGCGGATGGCATTATAGATCTCCGGCTCGTTTTCGGCCGAGAGATTGATGGTCTTGGCGTAGCAGCCGCCCTCGAAGTTGAAGATGCCCTCGTCGTCCCAGCCGTGCTCGTCATCACCGATGAGCCTGCGGTTCGGGTCGGTGGAGAGGGTGGTCTTGCCGGTGCCGGAGAGGCCGAAGAAAAGGGCCACGTCGCCCTCCTCGCCGACGTTGGCGCTGCAGTGCATCGACAGGATACCCTCGATCGGCAGCCAGTAGTTCATCATGGTGAAAATGCCCTTTTTCATCTCCCCGCCGTACCAGGTGCCGCCGATGATGGCCACGTTCTTCTCGATGTTGAAGATGACGAAGACCTCGGAGTTGAGGCCATGCTCCTCCCATTTTTCGTTTGCGAGGTTGCTGGCGTTGTAGACGGTGAAATCGGGAGCGAAATCGGCCAGTTCACCGGCTCCGGGGCGGATGAACATGTTCTTGACGAAATGGGACTGCCAGGCGAACTCGGTCACGAAGCGGACCTTCTTGCGGGTGTTCTCGTTGGCGCCGCAGAAGCCGTCGGTGACGTACAGGTCCTTTCCGGAGAGATAATCGGTAACCTCGGCGTAGAGTTCGTCGAAGATCTCCGGCGCCACGGCCTGATTGATCTTGCCCCAGGCGATGTTGGGGAATGAGGGGTTCTGGTGGGCGAAATACTTGTCCTTGGGAGAGCGGCCGGTAAACTTGCCGGTATCGACCATCATCGTGCCGTTTTCCGACACCTGTCCCTCGTTGTTCCGGCTCTCGTGCTCGAAAAGTTCATCGTAGCCCTGATTGTGATAAATCCGGCCGACACGCTCCAGACCAAGAGTCGCCGCATCCAACGACAGTTTCTGACCTTCCATAGCTGCTGCTCCCTGCATTTTTTTGCCCCCTGTCTGGGTTGTTTGGTTCCGCCCGGAACGAACCGGGCTGTTTTTCATCCAAAAAGGCGGTCGTTCGCCGCCCGGCGGTATCGAATTCCTTACGAAGATTCGATTATACCGTCCTTTTCCCTCCGTCCGCAATGAACGGGCCTTGAAACAGATGCAAAATCCGGGTCCATTCCGTAAACAAAACGCCATATTATTAACAAATTTACCGAAGATAAAAAAGAGAAAAGTTTAGATAAAAAACTTTCCTCGCGGCAGTCCTCCGGAAACACTTCATGTGTCCCCGGGATATGACCTGTGATATTCAGGGATTGCCTCGGCTGCGAAGCTTCAGGTAGGCGACCAGTTGCCAGATCTGCTCGTCGCTGAAATGGGCTCCCCAGGCCGGCATGACCGAGCCGCGGGAGCGGAAGGGTTCGACCGTTTTGCCCCGCGCGATGCGCCAGAACAGGTAGTCGGGCGCGATGGCGCGGTATTTTTGCGCCCCGAAATCGGGCGCCGGCGGGTTGAAAAAATCGGCCCGGGGGCTGCGGCCTTCGCTGGTGTGACCGTGGCAGCGCGCGCAGTGGTCCATGAAAAGCTGTTTTCCCGCACGGGCGCTGGCGGGATCCTGGAGGAGACCTTCGGGCACCTGGCGCCGGGGATGGGAAGGAACCCGCTCACCGCAGGCTGCCAGAGTACAGAAAAGAAGAGTGACGAGAGTTGCCTGCCTGATCATGAATTTTCTTCATCGCCCGTCGAAATTTCAGGCCGCCTCTTCCAACTCCACCCCCATCGCGCGAAGCTCCTCGGCGATCTCGTCGACCACCCTTTCAAGGGCCTCGGCCACGGCCGGAGTCAGCTCCAGCCCCACCTCGATCGAGCCGGGCTGGGCGCCCCAGACCACTAGCTCGGCCGGCAGGTGTCCGCGCAGCTCGGCCACCGCCAGCAGGTCTTGCAGTCCCATCTGATGAACCGAGAGCTTGCCGGCAAAGGCCCGGGGAACCTCCTCGCCCTGCAGGCGGAATACGCTGCCCGGCGGCGCCTGCATCTCGATGGCATCGACGATCAGCAGGCGATCGAGCCCTTCGAGCCGGGGCAGCAGATCGAGACCGAGAGTGCCGCCGTCGACTACCCCCACGTTCTCCGGGAACCGGTAGCGGGCCAGCAGGGCCTCCACCGCCCGGCTGCCGAAGGCGTCGTCGCTCATCAGGGCATTGCCCAGCCCGAGGACCAACGCCCGCATCAGAGATCCTCCGGTTCGATGAACTTGTAGCCGCCGAAGATGCTGGTCATGGTACCGTTGCGCTCCTTCACGTCCATCAGCCAGGCGCTGTAGACGTGATGGATGGCGAAGCCGATCAGCAGCCACATGATCAGGTGGTGGACAAGCCGCAGGTACTGCAGGTCGAGCAGGCCCACCACGGGCCCGGTCAGGCCGGCCCAGAATCCACCCGGATCGAACTGGCCGTAGAGGGTGAATCCGGTGACGATCTGGAGCAGCAAAAGGACCATGACGCCGGAGTAGGCGGTGGCCGCCAGGGCGTTGTGCCCCACCTCGTAGGAGATCTGGCGACCCGTGAAGGTGTAGTAGCGGAACATCCGCCAGGCGTTCGCCCTCCCCGCCCGGGTCAGCCAGGGAAAGAAGGCCGCCCAGGAGCAATGGTGGTTGCCGAAAAAGGCCCAGAGCAGGCGGGTGATCACCGAAAGGGTGAAGAGGTAGGCAAAGCTAAAATGAACCGCCCGGTTCCACCCCATAATGTACTGGGCGGTCTCGGTAGCGGTATAGAAGGGGTGCCCGATGTAGAATCCCGTGATCGACAGCACCACGATGGATAGCACATTGATCCAGTGGGTGATTCTGACAGGCCACTCCCAGACGTAGCGTAATTCGAGCATGTGAACCTCCCTGATCCCTGATCCGTGATCCGTGATCCGTGATCCGTGAAGGCCGGGAAAGGCTTTTGACCATTCACGGTTCACGATTCGCCTTTCACGGCGCCTAAAGCGCCTTGACCCGGATGATTTCCGATCCAGTTCCGTCGAGCACGTGCACCGCGCAGGCGAGGCACGGGTCGAAGGAGTGCACGGTGCGCAGCAGCTCCAGCGGTTTCTCCGGGTCGGCGATGGGCGTTCCGGCCAGGGCCGCCTCGTAGGGCCCCGCCTGTCCCATGGCGTCCCGGGGCCCGGCGTTCCAGGTGGAGGGAACGACCGCCTGGTAATTGGCGATGGCGCCGTTTTCGATGTTGATCCAGTGCCCCAGAGCGCCCCGGGGAGCCTCATGGAAACCGAATCCCCTGGCCTCCGCGGGCCAGGTGGATGGCTCCCAGCGCTCGTCGTTGAAAGTCTCGAGAATCCCCCGACCCATGTTGTCGGCCAGCTGGTCGAGCCAGACTTCGGATTTCTGCGCCAGAACCAGGGTCTCGATGCCGCGGGCGGCGGTGCGCCCCAGGGTGGAGAAGAGGGCCTCGGGTCCGACGCCGAGCTTGGCGAGGACGAAATCGACGGCCTTCTTGGCCTCGGGCTGTCCCTTGGCGTAGGCGATCACCATCCGGGCGAGCGGCCCGACCTCCATCGGCTGATCCATGTAGCGGGGGGCCTTCACCCAGGAATACTTCTCGTCGGTGTCGAGGTGCTCGAACGGGGGCCTGGGACCGGTATAGCGGTGGCTGGTCTCCCCGGCGTAGGGATGCAGGCCCTTGTCGTCCCCGCCGGCGTAGGTATACCAGGAGTGAGTGACATACTCGGTAACCTTCTCCTGGTCCATCGGCTGGACGTTGGCCAGGTCCTTGCCCATGATGACCCCACGGGGGAACCAGAGACTGTCCGGGTTGCCGCTGTCGTCCATGGGAAACTCACCGTAGGAGAGGAAGTTACCGACCCCGCCGCCGATCCCGGCCCATTCCTTGTAAAAGGAAGCAACCGCCAGCAGGTCGGGGATGTAGACCTGCTCGACGAAGACCCGGGTCTTCTGCAGCAGCTTGCGGATCTGGGCGATGCGGTCGGCATTGAGGGCGTTCTGACTGTCCGGGTCGACGGGGATGGCCATCCCCCCCACCAGGAAGGTCTGGGGATGGGGGTTCTTGGAGCCGAGGATGGCGTGGATCTTGATGACGTCCTTCTGCCATTCCAGGGCCTCCAGGTAATGGGCGACGGCCATGAGGTTGGCCTCGGGCGGCAGCTTGTAGGCGCTGTGGCCCCAGTAGGCGTTCTGGAAGGGGCCCAGCCGTCCGGTGCCGACAAAGGCGGCGATGCGATCCTGCACCCCCTTGAAATAGGCGGCGCTGGACATCGGCCAGTCTGAGATCGATTGGGCCAGGCGGGCCGTGGCGGCCGGATCGGCCTTGAGGGCGCCGGTGATATCGACCCAGTCGAGGGCATGCAGGTGGTAGAAGTGGATGACGTGGTCCTGCAGGTTCTGCGAGGCCATGATCAGATTGCGGATCAAGCGGGCGTTGGCGGGGATGCGGATGTTGAGGGCATCCTCCACGCAGCGGATGCTGGCGATGGAATGGACGGTGGTGCAGACGCCGCAGAAACGCTGGGTGAAATGGTGGGCATCGCGCGGATCGCGCCCCTTGAGGATGGTCTCGATCCCCCGGAACATGGTGGAGGAACTCCAGGCCTTGGCGATCCGGCCTCCATCCAGCTGGGCTTCGATGCGCAGATGACCTTCGATGCGGGTGATCGGGTCGACGACGATTTTCTTGGCCATCTCCTAGTCCTCCTTCTTCACTTTATCGGATTCCATCGCGTCCCCCTTGCGGAAGGCGCTCAATACCCCGTGGGCGCCGAAGGCCACCGCCGTGGCCGCCGCAAGACCGATGCCGATCTTGTCGGCGGTGTTCTCGATGCCGAAGCCGGGCACCTTGGGCAGACGGCGGTAGAAGGGGGTCATGGCATCCCAGAACTGCGGTTCGGAGCAGCCGATGCAGCCGTGGCCGGCCATGACCGGCCAGCTCGTTCCCTGGTTGTAGCGCACGGTGGGGCAGTTGTGGAAAGTCTCCGGGCCCTTGCAGCCGAGCTTGTAGAGGCAGTATCCCTTGCGGTGCCCCTCGTCGCCGAAGACTTCGGCATACTGCCCGGCGTCGAAATGGGCCCGGCGCTCGCAGTTGTCGTGAATGCGCTTGCCGTAGGCGAACAGGGGACGGTTCAGGCGGTCGACGGCCGGCAACTTGCCGAAGGTCAGGAAGTGGACGATGGTGGCGGTGAGGTTGTCGGCGTTCAGCGGGCAGCCCGAAAGGTTGACAATGTTCAGACCCGGAATCGCCTCCTGCACCCCCATGGCGCCGGTGGGGTTGGGGGCGGCGGCGGGGATGTTGCCGAAGGTGGCGCAGCTGCCCACGGCAATGGTGGCGGCGGCATTGGTGCAGACCCGACGGGCGATGTCGAGCGCCGTCTCGCCGCCGACGGTGCAGTAGACCCCGCCGTCTCCGGCCGGGATAGCCCCCTCGACCACCGCGATGTATTTCCCCTTGTATTTCTCCATCGCCTGTTTTTTGGCCTCCTCGGCCTGATGGCCGGCCGCTGCCATGATGGTCTCGTGATACTCCAGGGAAATCAGGTCCAGAATGAGCTTGGCCACCGTCGGCTGGTTGGCCCGCAGCAGGGCCTCGGAATCGCCGGCGCAGTCCTGGAATTCGAGCCAGATAACCGGTACGCGGTTGTCCTCGATGGCACTGGCGATCTTCGGGGCGAAGGTCACCGGCAGGGCAAGGGTCGCCGTCATGGCGGTACAGAACTTCATGAAGTCGCGGCGGCTCACGCCCCTCAATTCCCACTTGCTCAGGATTTCCTCGGGCCAGGAGACCGGTTCCGTTACAGGGTCCTTTGCCATGGCTCTTGCCTCCTTTCGATGTTTGAATCTCATCGGCAAAACATGGATTGATCACCGATTTTCAGCATCTTTCACAATTATACAAAGGGACCGGATAAATTGAAATATAACGTTGTTCTTATCGGGCCCGGCAATTACTGTCCAGGGGAAATCGACCAGATCGTCTATACCGTCTTACCGTGCAGGTTAAATGTTCGCACATACGGCACAAACCTGCCGGCAGGGCATTCGATGAAAGTGAAATCAGCAACATTTTAACAGGGCCGGGGCAATCGGCAAGCCGCTGAAAAAACGACGGGTTCGGCTTCGCACCCGGCCGACCTTCAAAAGATCCCCGAGGATGCTATACTGGGAACAGAGGAAGAAGCCAAGGAACGAAAAAGGAGGCCAAGCATGCGAAAAGACGTTAAATTCGGTATCAGCGATAAGCGTGGGCGGGCCAAGACGAGCGAAGATCCCTACATCCCGGAAGAAGGACGCAAGGAACCTTCCTTGTGCGAAAAGTGCCACGCCGTCTACCAGAACAAACGCTGGTATGTCGACGATGAGGCCTTCGCCCAACTGCGGGACAGCGACGACGCACAGTTCGTGACCTGTCCGGCCTGCCGCAAAATCGCCGAGCACTACCCCGAGGGGATCGTCACTTTGCGGGGAGATTACCTGTGGCAGCATGAGGAGGAGATCCGCAACATCCTCCTGAACGAGGAGGACAAGGCGATGGCCAAAAACCCCCTCGAACGCATCATGCGCATGGACCGGGAGGGCGACGAGATCGTGATCGAAACCACCGAGCAGAAACTGGCCGAACACCTCGGACGGGCCCTGAGCAAGGCGCATCAGGGGGAACTCGATATCGCCTGGAGCCAGGACCACGGGGTCTGCCGGGTGACCTGGGAGCGTTGACGGGGGAGAATCGCACCGCAACCTCGCTATCCGGCCGCATAACCGGTAAAGGCATCGCGCCTTTATCGGTTTATGTTGTTTTCGGGCCACAATCGGAGAGATCGGCGTGGGGGAATACCGGCTTCTGGAACATACGGCCGACATGGGAATCGAGGCCCTCGGCGCCAGCTGCGAAGAGCTCTTCATCCAGACTGCCCGCGGCCTGATGGCCATCCTCTGTCCCGACGCCCGCACCTCGACCGAAGCCGAAAGGCGCCTCCGGGTGACGGGTCTCGACCGGGAGGAACTGCTGGTCAACTGGCTCAACGAGATCCTCTACCTGCTGCAAGGCGGCGACTTCTTCCCTGTCGATTTCGAGATCGAAGAGATGGGCGAGACGCTCCTCTCGGCCAGGGTCCGCGGCGAGGCTTTCGACCCGGAGCGCCACCCCGTCGAGCGGGAAATAAAAGCGGTCACCTACCACCGGCTCCGCGTTGAAGAGGTCGACGGCCGCTGGCGGGCCCGCGTCTACGTGGACCTTTGATCCCAGAAAGAGCATTTGCACCGCAAAGCCGCAAAGATCGCCAAGGAGATCAAACAATTATCTGGAAAGAGATTGCAACCCAACGGGTTCAACTATCTATCTTTTTAGGGCCCTGAATATCTTTGCGTCCTTTGCGCCTTAGCGGTAATGAACTGCAGAACTTAGGTTGATCATCAGGGAGAACGCGATGAACGTCCAGATCGAGCAGATCGACGCCTGCCGCTGGCGGCTGCCCCGGCAGGGGGCCATGCGCACCGAGGGGCTGGTCTTCGCCGACCGGCAGATGATCGAGGTGCTCAAGAAGGAGAAAGCCCTGGAGCAGGTGGCCAACGTCGCCACCCTGCCCGGCATCGTCGGCAAATCGATCGCCATGCCCGACATCCACTGGGGCTACGGTTTTCCCATCGGCGGGGTAGCCGCCTTCGACCCCGACGAGGGGGTGGTTTCCCCCGGCGGCGTCGGCTACGACATCAATTGCGGCGTGCGCCTGCTGCGCACCGCCCTCGAAGAAGGCGAGGTCCGTCCCCGGATCAAGGAGCTGGCCGACCGCCTCTTCCGGAGCGTCCCTTCCGGCGTCGGCTCCCACCGGCGGGACTTCCGGCTCTCCACCCACGAGGAGCGGCGGGTGCTGGAGAAGGGGGCCCGCTGGGCGGTGGAGCACGGCTTCGGTACGGCGGAGGACCTGCGCCATATCGAGGAACTGGGGACGATCGAGGGAGCCGACCCGGGACTGCTCTCCGAGCGGGCCCTCGAACGGGGCCGGGACCAGCTCGGCACCCTCGGCAGCGGCAACCACTTTCTCGAGGTGCAGCGGGTCGAGGAGATCGGCGACGAGGAGGCGGCCACGGCCCTGGGGCTGTACCCCGGGCAGGTCACGGTCACCATCCATACCGGCAGTCGCGGCCTCGGCTACCAGGTCTGCGACGACTATATCCGGCTCATGGTGCGGGCCAGCCGCAAGTACGGCATCGAGCTTCCCGACCGGCAGCTGTGCTGCGCGCCGCTGTCGAGTCCCGAGGGCAAGCAGTACCTGGCCGCCATGGCCTGCGCCGCCAACTTCGCCTTCGCCAACCGGCAGATGATCACCAACTGGGTGCGGGAGAGTTTCGAGGAGGTGTTCGGCAAGGGCCCGGCCGACCTGCGCATGGCGCTCATCTACGACGTCTGCCACAACATCGCCAAGTGGGAGACGCACCGCGTCGGGGGCAAAGAGCGCCGCCTCTGCATCCACCGCAAGGGCGCCACCCGCGCCTTTCCGCCGGGCCATCCCGAGACGCCGGAACTCTACCGCCAGGTCGGCCAGCCGGTGCTCATCCCCGGCGACATGGGACGCTACTCCTACGTGCTGGTCGGCACCGAGGGCGCCTTCAACGAGACCTTCGGCTCCACCTGCCACGGCGCCGGCCGGATGCTCTCGCGGCACGCCGCCAAGAAAGAAGCGCGGGGCCGCTCGATCATCGCCGAACTGGAGGCGCAGGGGATCACCATCCGCGCCGCCGGCATGGGAACGGTGGCCGAAGAGATCTCGGAGGCCTACAAGGACGTCATGGACGTGGTCGGGGTGGTGCAGCAGGCCGGCATCGGCAAGATCGTCGCCCGGCTGCGGCCGATGGCGGTTATCAAGGGATAGAATATGTGTAGGGGCACCCTTTGTGGGTGCTCTAGTGCGGGCAGGCACAAGGCCTGCCCCCTACCTTGCGAAAAGGAGCATTTATGCGAGTTTTCGTCACAGGAGGCACCGGCTTCGTCGGCAGCGAGGTACTGCGCCAGTTGAGCGCGGCCGGGCATGGCGTCCGTTGCCTGGTCCGGCCCGGCTCCGAATCCAGGCTCGCCGTCGAGGGAGCCGAGATCCACCACGGTGACGCCACCGATCCGAAATCCCTCCAGGGCGCGCTCGAAGGCTGCGATGCGGCGATCCACCTGGTCGGCATCATCCGCGAGTTCCCCGGCAAGGGGATCACCTTCAAGAAACTCCATTTCGAGGCCACCCGCAACATGGTCGAGGCGGCCGAACTGCAGGGGGTGAAGCGCTACCTGCAGATGAGCGCCAACGGCACCCGCAAGGAGGCCGAAACCACCTACCACCAGACCAAGTGGCAGGCCGAAACGACCGTGCGGGCCTCCTCCCTCGACTGGACCATTTTCCGCCCTTCGCTGATCTTCGGCCCCGGCGACGCCTTCGTCAACCTGATCGCCAACATAATGGCCAAGTTGCCGGTAATGCCGGTAGTCGGCGACGGCCGCTACCGCATGACTCCCGTAGCAGTGGAGGATGTGGCCACCGGCTTCGTCAGGGCCCTGGACAGGGAAGAGGCCATCGGCAAGATCTACCATTGCTGCGGACTGCAGACTTTCACCTACGATCAGATTCTCGACCTGGTCGGGGAAGCGCTCGGCAAGAAGAGCGTCTGCAAGATCCACCAGCCGGCCGGCCTGATGCGACCGTTCGTCTCCCTCCTCGAGGCCTTTCCCCGATTTCCCCTCACCACCGGCCAGATGACGATGCTGCTCGAGGGCAACGTCTGCGACCCCACGCAATGGGCCGAAACCTTCGGAATCACGCCGCGGCCGTTTGCCGAAGGGATAAAAAAATTCTTGCAGCCTTGAAATCGAAGGGGAAAGGGAGTAAGAAGGTACGGGCCGACAACCGAGATGGGCCATTTTTTCGAGACCTGCCCAGGTGACCTAGATTCAAAGAGAGTTGCTAATGAAGAAGTGTCCCTTCTGTGCCGAAGAAATCCAGGACGAAGCCGTAAAGTGCAAACACTGCGGTGAGTTTCTGGTCGCCTCCCTGCGCCCGCCCAGTACCGAAGAAAAGCTCCCCTGGTATTTCAAAACATCCTTTATCGTTATCGCGCTTGCCTGCGTGGGTCCCCTGGCCTTGCCCCTGATCTGGTTCCGTCCCAAAACATCGAAGGCCTGGAAGATCGGCCTCACCATCGTTATCCTCGCCCTGAGTTGGGTTTTATTCCAGACCACGATGGAGTCGATCCGCGTTCTCAAGGAGTATTACAGTATTCTTGACCAGATGTGAATGAACGGCGGTTCAGGCTGGAAAAAAAGATTCCCCCTCCCTCCAAGAATGTGTAGGCCGGAAGCGAAGCATTCCCGGCATCCCGAAGGAACATCTCTGTGCCGGGAACAACAGACGCCTTATCCCGGTCTTCCCGATACACTCCTGAATCAGTGAGGGCATCACCGGCGGATAGCACAACTCCTCGACCTGCCTGAGCTTCCCCAAAATCATCGCTGAACCTATGGGTGCAGCTAACCTCTTATTTGGGATCGTAATTTACCGTGGAATTCGGACTTAATGTGGTTTCATCGAGGCCACTAGCTCCCTTTGGCAAAACCCGTCCCTCTTGCCTCCCGGGAATTTATATATTTCAACAACGTCCCCTCCCCCTTTCTTTCCCCCTTTCCAACAACGTCCCCTCCCCCTTTCCCTGAGGACGGAGGACGGAAAAGTTAAGGATGGAGATCACGGCCATAGCGGCAGAAGGGCGGAGGCTTGTTATACTTGGAGGCTGATTTTGATCTTGAAAGGAGCCCCCTCATGAACAACAGCTTCCATGCCAAATCCACTCTCTCCGTCGGCGCCCGGAACTATAAAATCTTCCGCCTGGATGCCCTCGCTAAGGAAGGATTCGACATATCCCTCCTTCCCTACTCCCTGCGCATCCTCCTTGAAAACCTGCTGCGCAACGAGGATGGTGTCCTCGTAACGGCGGAAGACATCCGGGCTCTGGCCGGCTGGACACCGGGGGCGGAGCCGGAACGGGAGATCACCTTCCTCCCCTCCCGCATCCTCCTCCAGGATTTCACCGGCGTTCCCGCCGTAGTCGACCTGGCCGCCATGCGCGACGCCATGGCCGAGCTCGGCGGCGACCCTCAGGCGATCAATCCCCTCCAGCCGGTGGAGCTGGTGATCGACCATTCCATACAGGTGGACGCCTTCGCCACCCCCGACGCCTTCGACATCAACCAGGAGATGGACTACCGCCGCAACCGGGAGCGCTACGCCTTTCTCAAGTGGGGACAGAAGGCCTTTTCCAACTTCAAGGTCGCCCCCCCCAACGCCGGCATCTGCCACCAGGTCAACCTGGAGCACCTCTCCCGGGTCGTCTTCGGCCTGGAAGGGGACGGACCGCAGCAGTCCGGAGACCTTCCCCAGGCCTTCCCCGACACCCTGGTGGGGACGGATTCGCACACCCCCATGGTCAACGGGCTGGGCGTCCTGGGGTGGGGGGTGGGAGGGATCGAGGCCGAGGCGGCGATGCTCGGCCAGCCCATCTCCATGCTCGCCCCCAAGGTGGTCGGCTTCCGCCTCTCCGGGGCACTTCCGGCCGGGGCGACGGCCACCGATTTGGTGCTCACCGTCACCGAGATGCTGCGCCGCAAGGGGGTGGTGGGGAAATTCGTGGAATTCTACGGCCCCGGAGTGAGCCGCCTTTCCGTCGCCGACCGGGCGACCATCGGGAACATGTCCCCCGAATACGGCGCGACCTGCGCCATCTTCCCCATCGACAATGCCACCCTCGACTACCTGCGATTCAGCGGCCGTCCCGAGGAGCGGGTCGCCCTGGTGGAGGCGTACATGAAGGAGCAGGGGCTCTTTCACACGGAGGACTCCCCCGAGCCGGTCTTCTCCGACACCCTGGAGCTCGATCTGTCGATCGTCACGCCGAGCATCGCCGGGCCGAAACGCCCCCAGGACCGCATCCGCCTGGGCCAGGCGAAGGAAGCCTTCCGGGACGCCCTCCCCTCCCTGCTGCCGCCGCATCCGGAGACGGGAGGCGAACAGAGCGGCAAAACCGTGGAGATCGAAATCGGCGGAGAAAAACACCGCATCGGCCACGGCTCCGTGGTCATCGCGGCGATCACCAGCTGCACCAACACCTCCAACCCCTCGGTGATGATGGCGGCGGGGCTGCTGGCCCGCAACGCCGTGGAGCGGGGGATGTCCCGGAGGCCGTGGGTGAAGACCTCCCTCGCTCCCGGTTCCCGGGTGGTGACGGACTACTACGACCGGGCCGGACTGACCCCTCCCCTGGAGGCGCTGGGGTTCCACCTGGCCGGCTACGGCTGCACCACCTGCATCGGCAACTCCGGGCCGCTGCCGGAGGAGATCGCCGGGGCGGTCCGGCAAAAAGAGCTGGTCGTCGCCTCGGTCCTCTCCGGAAACCGCAACTTCGAAGGGCGGATCAATCCCGACGTGCGCGCCAACTACCTCATGTCCCCTCCCCTTGTGGTCGCCTTCGCCCTGGCCGGGCGCATCGACATCGACCTGGAGAGCGACCCCCTCGGCGAGGACCGGGAGGGGAACCCCGTCCACCTGCGCGACATCTGGCCGAAGCCGGAGGAGATCGAGCAGGCGGTGAGGGACGGGATCGAGACGGAGATGTTCCGCCGCACCTACGGGAGAATCTACGAAGGGGACGAGCAGTGGAAGTCGTTGGAGGCGCAGGAGAGTACGCGATTCCCCTGGGATCCGCAGTCCACCTACATCCGTCAGCCGACCTTCTTCCTGGGGATGCCGAAGGAGGCGCCCAAGGAGGTGGAGGAGATCAGCGGCGCGCGAGTCCTCGCCCTTCTGGGAGACAGCGTGACCACCGACCATATCTCCCCCGCGGGAAACATCAAGAAGGATTCGCCGGCGGGGAAGTACCTGACCGGGAAGAACATCGAAAAGGAGGACTTCAACTCCTACGGCTCGCGGCGCGGCAACCACGAGGTGATGGTCCGCGGCACCTTCGCCAATGTGCGCATCCGCAATCTCCTGGTACCGGAGGTGGAAGGGGGCTTCACCCGTTACCTGCCGACGGGGGAGACGCTGCCGATCTACGACGCCGCCGAGCGCTACCGACAGGACGGCACCCCCCTGGTCGTCCTGGCGGGGAAGGAGTACGGTTCGGGCTCCAGCCGGGACTGGGCCGCCAAGGGGCCGTACCTGCAGGGGGTGAAGGTGGTCGTCGCCCAGAGCTACGAGCGCATCCACCGCTCCAACCTCATCGGCATGGGAATCCTTCCCCTGCAGTTCCGTTCGGGGGATTCGATCGACTCACTGGAGTTGACGGGGGAGGAAGTCTTCGAGGTAATCGGGCTGGCGGAATGCCTTTCCGGCGACTGCCCCGAGGGGGGAAAGGTGAAGGTCCGTGCGACCCGGGAGGACGGCGGCTGCGTCGAATTCCCGGCCCTGGTGCGCATCGACACCCCCCAGGAAGTGCTCTATTACCGGCACGGAGGCATCCTGCAGTACGTCCTGCGGCAGCTCGCCTCCGGCAAGACCCCCAAGGCCGTCTCGGGCGCCCTGGCCGCCACGGCGCAGGCGAGCCCGGAGCACACCCCGGGAGGAAAAGAGGTGGAGGAAGGCTCGGAGGAGTCCTTCCCGGCCAGCGACCCGCCGGCGTATTGAAACGGCGCCTGTACTCCGTGGCGCCGGATGGCGTCTGAGGGACAGCAAGAAAACCTACAGGAGGAACACACATGAATAAGCAGACCCGGCTCGACCATTCTCTGAAAAGCGGACTAAATATCGAAACCTTTGAGAAATTCTGCGATTTCGCAAAAGCGAACCCGGAGGGCGTCCAGTTCGAACTGGAAGCGACCGGTGTCAGCGAGGGTCGCGTAGTGCATACGACGGCCAAAACGGGGCCGTATACGCTCGGCGGACAACGGATTGACAGGGCGGCCCGTGAATACGTCTACCATACAGGTGCGCATAAGGAGGTAGAGGAGGCTCTGGGCTTCACGGCGCCAACCGACCGTCCTGAACCAACGGAAATAGTGCTCGCAGCATTGACGGGATGTTTGAATGCCGCGGTTTCCGCCAGCGCCCTGAAACGTGGACTCTCTTTACATCGTCAGGAAGTCCGTGTCCGCATCCCATGGAATCCGTATGTATTCCTGCACCTCACAGATCCCGAATCAAAAGGTAAACTTCACGACCAGTTTGGAAAAATGGAAGTGGAACTGATTGTCGAAGGCGAAGATATCACCGAAGAGGACGTCGCCTATCTGAAGGAATCGATGAAACGATCGGCGGTCTACAACCTGATCTGTCTGCCGCACGAATGCTCCCCGGTCGTTTCTACTTCCTCGATTTCCAAACATTAGTATTCAGGTTTGATGGATGCATCAAGGCCATTCCAGTCCCTCGGATCGGAATGGCCTTTTTTCTTAGGGGAATTTCCAGTCATCTCCGCCGCCCGGGAAGCCTCCCTCCTCGAAGACAACTGTTGCAATAACAGCAACAATTGTTACCGGCCCTTCGAATACGACGTGATCGCCTACCCGTTCCTCCACGAGAGCTGGCAGCAGACTCGCTTCAGCGACGGCAGCCGCTATGGGGTTGCCTGGTTGGAAATCTGAGCTCCGATTTCGACCCTTGAATGCACGGGGCAAAGAGCATGAAAAAATCCTAAACACGGCAGTTGATCACGCAACGGCGCAACTGAGCCAATCACCCTCACCACCCCTCATCCTCACTTCCGGAAAGATCCCTAGCCAGCCGCCCAGCAGAGAAAAGCCGTCGCGAAATACCCCCGTCCCCCGGCAAATCCACATCCGCAAATGACTCTGAGTTTTATCTGGGAACCCTGATAAAATGGTTGGGCGGCACTCGCCTGACACGGAGCAGCAGAGCTCTACATCTTTTTCAAAAGGAGCAGCAGCATGACCGCTATCGATAGAGTGCTGGAGGCGAACCGGAAGTATGCACGAACGTACACCCTGGGGGGAGTGCCGGGGAGGCCGACCCGTTTCAGGCTTGCAGTGCTCGCCTGCATGGACTGTCGACTCCACGTATCGAAACTGTTGGGCCTGGAAATGGGAGATGCCCACATTATTCGGAACGCGGGTGGCATCGTGACCGAAGATGTACTGCGGTCGCTGGTCGTCTCCTGCCATATTGCGGGAACTCAGGAGGTCATGATTATCAACAATACAGGGTGCGGTATGCTCACCTTCAAGGACGAGGAACTGGCAGCGAAGCTGCAGCAGGAAACAGGGAAGGCACCCGTCGCCGCCACTCGCTTCTACACCTTCACCGATTTGGAGGAGAACGTACTCCAACAGATGCGCAAGGTAAGGTCGCACCCGTGGATACCGGAGAGCATCCGGGTGCGGGGCTTCATCTACGACGTAGATACGGGCCGGCTGTCGGAGGTTTCCGGCTGACCAAGGGGGAAATCACACTCCCAACTACCTCCCCTAGTTTCCCGCCTCGTGCAGACCGTCTATACTTAAGCGTAGTTCAGCAGAGTAACTCCCGTTGCAGACATGCCGGAAAGGAGCGGAATATGGCAAACACCATCAAACTGCACCGCGTTCTTCGAGCCGCGCCCGAGAAGGTTTATCGGGCCGTCCTCGATCCCGATGCGCTGGTGAAGTGGATGCCCCCGAACGGCTTCACCGCCAGGGTGCATCACCAGGAAGCCGAAGTCGGCGGCACATACAAGATGTCGTTCACCAACTTTTCAACGGGCAAGAGCCACACCTTCGGCGGAAAGTATCTGGAACTCACTCCCCACGAACGAATCCGGCTCACGGACGTCTTCGATGATCCGAACCTGCCGGGGGAGATGCAGACGACCTACACCCTGAAGCAGGTGTCGTGCGGAACGGAACTGACAATTGGCCAGGAGGGGGTGCCGGATGCCATCCCTCCCGAGGCGTGCTATCTCGGCTGGCAGGAATCGCTCATCCTTCTTGCGAAGCTCGTCGAGCCGGAGATTCCGGATTAGGCAGTGCGCAGCCGAAAGCACGGATTTTGAATCCCAATCGACGTTGAGGTAACAGTGAGCAGATACGGCTGATGGGGACATTCTATAGTAGGTACGTCAAGCCAAAAATATTTTTATATAATTCCGGATAGTTAAGATTCAGGTCGTAGTTTAGGCGCACCACTGCCATGAT
>Ga0209919_1000715_pt1 | contig 16378 bp, 17 predicted proteins | sample SalPon2A_C_D2_MG_FD_185721 | JGI IMG/M metagenome (GOLD analysis project Ga0209919, IMG submission 185721) | Soil microbial communities from South San Francisco under conditions of wetland restoration - Salt Pond MetaG R2A_C_D2_MG (SPAdes)... | ecosystem: Environmental > Terrestrial > Soil >... | reverse complement strand
GTATGGCGCGGCCAGCGCGGGCGCGTCCCCTGCGTGCTCGGCTGCCAGCGTATAGCACAGGGCCGACGTGGTGGCGTAGAGCGGCGGTGCGGGGGGCGTGGTCTGCGTGACCGGTGCGGCGTGGTGGTGGTTCATGGGACTCGGGGCGGGCTTGCACAGCGATACTCCGCGATCGACCCGGCTAGCCCAGCACGCCCGCGGCCAGGGCCACGACGGCGAGCAGCAGCAGTCCGACGCCGTAGCTGAGCGGATCACGAAGCGCGAAGATGACCGGATCGGCGTCCATCTCCCCCTGGTGCGCGATGCGCCAGACACGCGCCACCCAGTATAGAAGCACGGGGATCGCCAGCCAGAGCAGGTCCGGATGGCGGTACAACTCTCGCACCTGGTCGCTGTTGATGTAAAGCGCGAACACCAGCACGGCCACGAAGCTGCTGCAGATACCCAACGTGCCCACGAGCTGTACATCGCGCGCATTGTAGCCGCGGCGATGCCCCGCCGCCCGGAATTCCGGGCGGTCACCCAGCAGCAGCTCGCCGTAGCGCTTCACCAGGGCCAGTCCCAGGAACAGGAACACCGTGAAGGCCAGCAGCCATTGCGAGTACACGATGCCGAACACGACGTGCCCCGCGATCACCCGCAGCGTGTACAGCGTGGCCAGCACGATGACGTCCAGCAGGGCCACGCGCTTGAGCCACAACGAATAGGCCAGGGTTAGCGTCAGGTACACACCCAGCGTGAGCAGGAAGTCCCAGCCCAGCGGCCAGGCGAGCGCCACACCCGTAGCCAGAACGACGGTCGCCAGCACGGCGGCCGTGCCCGGCGCAAGCGCCCCGGAGGCGATGGGCCGCAGGCGCTTGGTGGGGTGCGCGCGGTCCGCCGCCACGTCCAGCAGGTCGTTGATGACGTAGGTGCCCGAGGCGCAGAGGCTGAAGGCCGCAATGGCCATCAGCCCCGCGGGCAGCCAGTCCAGCGGCCAGATGCGGTGCGAGGCCAGCAACGGCACGAGCAGCAGCCCGTTCTTGCTCCACTGGTGTACCCGCAGCGCACGCAGCACCGTCATCACCATCGGGAGCGCACTCCCTGCCAGTCGTGCAGGCGCGGGGGCCGGGGGGCCCGGCCCTGGCCCGGGATTGGACGCGGCCCGGCGGGTGCGCTACCTCTGAAGCGGAGCTGTTCTCCGCGGAAGGACGCACGGGCGCGACCGCGTCACGTGAGGCCGTCCGCCAGCATGAAGGAAGGCGCGGGCAAATGGCAAGCTTGGTCACGGGCGGTTCGGGGTACTTCGGGCATGTGCTGGTGCGTAAGCTGCGCGAGCGGGGTGAGCAGGTAGCTGTGTTCGACCTGCTGGACAGCACGGAGCGTCCCGCGGACGTGACCTATCACCGTGGAGACATCCGCGACCTAGAGGCCGTGCGGCGAGCCTGCCAGGGCATGGAGGTGGTCTACCACAACGTGGCCCAGGTGCCGATTGCCAAGGATCGCGCCGCGTTCTGGTCCGTGAACCGCGACGGCACGGAGAACACCCTGCGCGCCGCTCGGGAGGCCGGCGCGCGCAAGGTGGTATACACCTCCTCCAGCGCCGTCTTCGGCGTGCCGAAGCGCAACCCCGTGGGGCCGGACGACGAGCCGCATCCCATGGAGGCCTACGGGCGCGCCAAGTTTGCCGGCGAGCAGCTATGCCGCGCCGCCGTGGCCCAGGGATTTCCGGTGGACATCGTGCGGCCGCGCACCATCGTGGGCCACGGGCGACTGGGCATCTTCCAGATCCTCTTCGAGTGGATCCGCGAGGGCCGCAACGTGCCCGTGCTGGGGCGGGGGGACAACGTGTACCAGTTCGTGCACGCGGACGACATGGCGGAGGCCGTGCTGCTGGCCGGGCAGCGCCACGAGCCCGGCGTGTACAACATCGGCACAGACCGCTACGGCTCCATGCGCGCCGTGCTGGAGCACCTGTGCCGGGTCGCCGGCACGGGCTCGCGCGTGCGTCGCGTGCCCATGTGGCCCGCCATCGCAGCCATGAACCTCACCAGCCTTCTGGGCCTCTCGCCGCTCGGGCCCTACCACGCGTTGATGTACGGGCGCTCCATGTACTTCGACATCTCGCGGGCCCAGGCCGAGTTGGGCTGGCAGCCGCGCTACTCCAACGAGGAGATGTTCGAGGAGACCTACCGCTGGTACGTGGCCCACCGCGACGAGGTGCTGAGCGCCACGGCCGCCAGCCATCACCGCTCCCCCATGCGCCAGGGCGTGCTGGCCCTGCTCAAGTACGTGCTCTGACGATCCCCCCCACTTGCCTACGGCGCGGCGGGGACGGTGACCAGGGAGTAGGCCTCCAGACCGGACACGTGATCCTCCGCCGTGACCAGCGCGACACCTGGGGCCTCCGCCGTCAGGCGGCCGATGGGCGTTACGGTGCCGATGGGATCGCCCTGCACACTCCATTGCGAGGCGGAGGTGCGCTCGATAGGGCTGCCGTCCTCGCGCTCGCCCATGGCCACGAAGAACGCGCTGCTGTGCAACGGCAGGGTGATGGAGGTGGGCGAGACCGAGAGCGTGAGCAGGTGCACCTGGAAGGGCTCGGTCTGGGGCGTCAGGTCGGCCGGGGACGCCGCCGGAGCGGCGCTGCCCGGCCCGCCGCCGCAGCCGGCCAGCAGGCCCAACGCCGCCAAGCCCAGCACGAACATGCCCAGGCGACAGACCAGGGTACGGGGTCTCGGGCCGGCAATCGCACAGCGGGCAAAAGCACGCATGGCGTCACCTCGTCTGGAGTTCTGGAGCTGTATCCGGCACTTCCCCATGCCAGCTTGCCCACCCCTAACGCCGCGGCGAGCGGGGGGCAAGCGGAAAATGCGTAGAGGTGGTGCGTATTTCAGCCCGCCCCGCGACACGGCAGACCCGCTTTCACCGCGCGGCCATTTCCGCTAGAGTGGGCGCAAGGCGCCGGCCCAGGCGCCCCGGGGCCGCTCTGCAGCGGGGGACGTGCTGATGAACGAGTTACTGACCGTGCGCATCCGGCGCTCCGCCGGCGATGGCGCCGCCGCCGAATCCGCTGGCGGCCCGCTGCCGGCCCGCTGGGACACGTTCCGTGTGCGGCGCGAGCCCAAGATGAGCGTGCTGGATGTGGTGTGCCGCATCCAGCGCGAGCAGGACCCTTCGCTGGCCTACCGCTATTCCTGCCGCGCCGGCATGTGTGGCACATGCTCCATGCGGGTCAATGGCAAGAACCGTTGGACGTGCCGCACGCAGATCGAGCGGCTGGGCGGCGACGTGCTGACCCTGGAGCCGCTGCCCCACTATCCCGTGCTGCGCGATCTGGCCGTGGACATGGCGCCCTTCGTGGAGCGCTACCGGCGCGTGCGCCCACACTTCGTGCCCCGGCACCCCGACGCCCCCGACTTCGCCCGCATCGCGCCCGATTCAGCCGAGCGGCGGGACATCGACCCACACGTGGAGTGCATCACCTGCGGCAACTGCTTCGGCGAGTGCAGCCTGGTGGAGATTAACGACGCGTACCTGGGCCCCGCGGCGCTGAACCGCGCCTTCGTGCTGGTGCGCGATTCGCGCGATGCCGCCGGGGCCGAGCGGCTGCGGCTTCTGAACGGACACGACGGGGTGTGGGGCTGCCACACGCAGTTCAACTGCACGGAGGTGTGCCCAATGGGCATCGCCCCCACGCGCGCCATCCAGAAACTGAAACGCAGGGAGGTGCTGCATGCCTTCTCGTCCCTCCTCGGGCAAGGCTAGCGGGGGCGGTGCGGCCGCGGGCCGCGGCTGGGCGCCCGGCGAGCTGCCGCTGGAGCGCATCGGGGCCGTCGCGCGCGAGCTGATGGCCCGCGCGGCCATCGGGATTCCGGCGGACTTCAAGGCCGGCATTGCGGATATGGCTGCCGCCGAGCGCAACCCGCTCTCCAAGTTCGTGCTGGACCAGATCTGCTGCAACTACGATGCGGCGGAGGAGGACCAGCGGCCCATGTGCGGCGATACGGGACTGCCGCGCTGGTACGTCAAGCTGGGCAACGAGGCCCGCGTGCAGGGCGGCTTCGTGGCCCTGGAGCACGCGCTGCGCCAAGCCACGGCGGATGCCACGCACGAGATTCCCCTGCGCCCCAACCGCGTGCACCCACTCACCCGCAAGGACTTCGACAACAACGTGGGCGTGCAGGCCCCGGAGATCCAATACAGCTTCGAGCCGGAGGGCGACTGGATCGAGCTGACCACCGTGCACAAGGGCGGGCTGTTCGGCACGGACTACCGCATGCTGTTCCCGGCCGATGGCCTGCCGGGCATCCGCAAGTTCTTCCTGGACACTATGGTGGAGTTCGGGCGGCGCGGCATGGCCTGCCAGCCCGCCGTGGTGGGCCTGGGCATCGGCGGCTGCAAGGACACCACCATGCGCATCGCCAAGGAGGCCGCCTGCCTGCGACCCGTGGGCGACCGCAATCCCGATCCCCAGCTCGCCGCGCTGGAGCTGGAGCTGAAGGAGCTGGGCAACACCATCGGCATGGGGCCCATGGGCTTCGTGGGCAGCAGCATGGTGGTGGATTGCCACGCGGAGATCGCCTACACGCACACCGGCGGCATGCCCGTGGCCATTCACACCTTCTGCTTCGCCTCGCGCCGCGCCACCGCCCGCATCACGCCGGACGGCGAGGTCGCCTTCCGCGACGACCCGCAGTGGTTCACCGACCACTACCGCCGCGAGGGGGTGGGGTAGGGCGGAGGCATTTTGGGCCGCGGCTCCAAACACCCTGCTCCGCAGGGCTCCTCAGAAACGCAGCTAAGTCGCGGTACGTGCAGCAACCTGTCAGGGGACGAATCAAGCACCATGAAACTCTCCGACGTGAAGATGAACACGGTGCACCTGCAGTGCCCGGTGCAGCCCGAGGCGCTGCGGGGTCTGCGGCTGGGCGATCTGGTGTACCTGGACGGGCCCATCTTCACGGGCCGCGAGGGGCTCTACCAGCGCTACATCGCCGAGGGCATCGAGCCACCCGTGCCCATCCGCGAGATCTCCAACGTGAACTTCCATTGCTCGCCCGCCGCGAGCCAGCGGGAGGATGGGGAATACCTGGTGCGGGCGGTCACCGCCACGGCCTCGTTCCGCTTCGGCAAGTACATGGACCAATTCTTCCGCCAGACCGGCGTGAAGGTGATCATCGGCAAGGGCGGCATGTCGTCCAAGGACTACAAGGCGACCTTCGTGCCGCACGGGGCCGTGTACCTGACGACGGTGGGCTATGGTCTGGGCGCCACGTACGGGCGGGGCATCCGCGCCGTGAAGGCCGCGCACTGGCTGAAGGAGTTGGGCATCGCGCAAGCCATCTGGGTACTGGACTGCGAGAACATGGGCCCGTTCATCGTGGAGAGCGACGCGGAGGGCAACAGCCTGTTCGAGCTTTCCAATGCGGAGGTGAACCGCAACCTGGCTGCGCTGTACCAGGGTCTGCCGCAACCGGCCCTGCGCCGCTTCGGCGAGACCATCGACCGCGAGGAGGAGGTGCTGTGAGCCCGGGAGCCGCCGGCAGTGCCACGCTGGGCTCACGTCCGCGGCGCGGGGGCCTGTGGGCCTGGCTGCTGCAACGCGTGAGCGGGCTGTTCCTGGTCTATGCACTGGCGGTGCACCTGTGGGCCGTACACGTGGTCTCCAGCGGCCGGCTGAGCTGGGATGCCATCACCGCGCGCCTGCAGGCCGGCCATGCCTGGACGATCTACTACGCCCTGTTCGTCCCGGCAGTGCTGTATCACGCCGCCAACGGGCTATGGGGCGTGTTCCTGGACTACGCTCCGTCGCCGGCCCTGCGCCGGGTGGGGCTGATCGTGCTGTGGGCGGGCAGCTTCGCGTTGCTGGCCTATGGATACGTGGGCCTTCGTGCACTGCTGTAAGGGGACGGAGCCATGACGGCGCTGGTGGGATACGTGCGCAGGACGCTGCTGCCCCTGGTGAACCCGGGCACGGTGGCGTGGCTGCTGCACCGCGTGACCGGCGTGGCGCTGGCGCTATACCTGATTCCGCACTTCGTCTCCATCCACGCCGCGAGCGGGGGCCGGCAGGCGCTGGATGCGGAGCTGGCGAGCTTCCGCACACCGCTGTTTGCCATGGCCGAGTGGCTGCTGATCGGCGCGGTGGCCTTCCACGCCTTCAACGGCCTGCGCATCATCGCCGTGGATTGCTTCGACCTAACCGGGCGGCAGCGGCTGCTGTTCTGGCTGGTGCTGGCGGCCTGCGCCGCCGTGTTCGTGGCCGCCTCCACGCTATTCGTGCCGCGCATCCTGGCGCCCATGTAGGGCGGTCCAGGCGCGGGAAGCGCGGCAACACCCCGTAGGACGCGGGCGCGCGACGGCTGCCCGCGGGGAGATCCTCATGGAGGAGAGACACGCCCGGGCGACTTCCATCCGCTTGCGGGCCCGTGGCGTGGTGGCCTCGGCGGTGGGCGGCATCGCCCTGCTGGCCGCGCTGTCATGGCTCATCCAGCGGCTGCTGCTCTGGCTGGCCGCCCGGGAGGATACCCTGGGCGATGCCTGGGCCTGGGTGTACTTCCACCTGGGGCCACTCACAGGCATGGCCCTGGCCACCATCGTCGTGCTGGCCACGATGCACCGCCTGCGCTTCGGCGGCAAGGACGCCCGCCCGCTGGACCGGAACGACACCGTGAGCTGGTGGTCGCTGACCGAGCGCGTCCTGCACTGGGTCTGCCTTGCCAGCTTCCTCGTGCTGCTGGTTACTGGCGTGGAGCTGTACCTGGCCGGGCCCGGCCTGCCCTCTCCGCTCACGCGTCAGATGCGCACCCTCCACAGCGCCGACGTATTTATCGCTTCGGGCGGTCTTCTGTTCCTGTTGTGGGTACGCGATGCGTTGCCACGCCGCTACGATCTGCGGTGGCTGCGGCACCTGGGCGGCTACCTGGGCTACCTGGCGCCACTGCCGGCGGGACGCTTCAATGCCGGGCAGAAGTTGTGGTTCTGGGCCGCCACGCTGACCGGCATCACGATGGCCGTGAGCGGGCTGGAGTTGCAGTATCGCTTCTCGCGCATGGACGATGGCTACGTGACCCTGCTCGTGCTGCACCTGATCGCGGCGGCGGGCTTCCTCTGCGCGCTGACGGTTCACGTATACCTGGCCGTGTTGGTCGTGCGGGGCGCACTGCCGGGCATGGTCCACGGACGTGTGGGGCGCGCCGCGGCGCTGAGACTGCACTCGCGGGCCGACGTACCACAGCCGGCCGTAGGCTCCGCGGCGCCCGCCGTCAGCAGGGAGCACACCCCATGACGACCCAGCCTCGCGCTCGGCGGGCAGAACGCGCACGGGCCTTGCGCACGCGGCTGCTGACCACGGCGCTGCTGGCCGTGCTGACTACCTGGGGCCTCGCGGCGCGCGCGGCGGAATACGACTGCCGCGTGACAGACGTCTGGTCGCCGCTGGTTGTGCCGGAGGTGGAGTACCTAGAGCGCGTACAGCCCACGCTGCACCTGTCCGATACGGACGCAGGCGTGTTCGTCACCCGCTGCGCCCGCGACCCCGCGCGCAAGGAAACCCACTGCGAGCGCATCCAGATCGACTGGGTCACCCGGGATGACGCCCGGGCCACGCGCAAGTTCTACCGCATCGACCGCCAGTACGACCTGCAGCTCTTCTTCGACCGCACCTTCGTGGAGAACGACGGCAACGGCACCGTGTATCACGGGCGCTGCAACGCGGTAGCGGCCCAAGCGAAGCCGGGCTAGAGGTACAGCAGCGCGATGGACAACACGATGAGCAGGCCCATGACCAGATTGAACGCCAGCCGCGCGCGGCGGGAAGCGAGCGCCCGCCCGATAGCCACGCCACCCAGGCACCACAGGTTGGTGGCAAGCAGGACGACACCGCAGAACGCAGCGGCCACGACCAGCGTATCGGCCCAATACCCGTCGGCGGCGCGGGCATAGGAGGCGAGGGCGGCCAAGCCGGCCAGCCAGATTTTGGGATTGACCCACTGGAACGCGGCGGCCTCCACGAACGTGAGCGGCCGACCGCCGCCTCTCGGCCCCTGGGGCCGTCCTGCCGTGACGACGCGCCAGGCCAGGTAGAGCAGGTAGGCCGACCCGGCCACTTTGAGCCCTTGCTGCAGCGGCGGATGCGCCTGGAAGAGGCGGCCCAGTCCCAGCCCCATGGCCACGATGAGTGCGGGCAGGCCGAACAGAGTGCCCAGGATGTGCGGCAGCGTGCGCCGGTAGCCGAAGTTCGCGCCCGACGCGGACACCATGGCGTTGGTCGGGCCCGGCGTGGTTCCGATCGCAAACACGAACACCAGCAGCGCCAGCAACCGGGCAGACATAGACGCCTCGCGTGCGGGGTGGCGCGAGGCGTGGCTCGCGCCGGCCGGGCGAGCCTGCTAGCATCGCGCATGAGCACGAAGGTAGAGCAAACTTGGCAGGCAGGTCTTGAAGGATCGTGCATCCGGCACGAGCAGGGATGGGTGCGCAGCAGCGAGCCGCGCGACGGCGTGGCGCTGCTGCAGGCAAGGCTGGGCGGCGTGGCCTACGAGACGCATCGCCACGACACCTACGCAATCGGCATCACAGGCGCGGGCGTGCAGCGGTTCGATTACCGCGGCGCCACCCGCAACAGCACCCGCGGCAAGGTGTTCGTGCTGCACCCGGACGAGCCCCACGACGGCCGCGCGGGATCGGACACCGCCTTCGTCTATCGCCAGGTGTACGTGGCCCCGGCACGCGTCGCGGAGGCCACCCGCGCGATCCTGGGGCGGCCGGCGCCGCTGCCGTTCGTGCCGGAGCCGGTGCTGCGCAGCCCCACATTGGCCGGGGCGGTTGCCGAGGCGTTCCGCGGGTTTCCGGCCACACCGGAGCCGCTGGGCCTGGACGCACTGGTGCACGAGCTGGCGCGAGGGCTGATCGAGGCGGACCCGGCGCTGCGCGAAGGTGTGAAACCCATGGCGTGCGATCAGCCGGCGCTGGAACGTGCGCGCGCGTTTCTGGATGCCGCCTGCACGCGCGTGGTGGCGTCGTCGGAACTGGAGGCGGTGACGGGGCATTCGCGATACGATCTAGCGCGGCAGTTCCGCCAGCTTCACGGCACCAGCCCGTACCGCTACCTGCTGATGCGTCGCCTGGAGCAAGTTCGCTCGCGCATGGCCGGCGGTGCGCCGCTGGCGGAGATTGCCGCGGACGCAGGCTTTGCCGACCAGGCGCACATGTCGCGGCAGTTCAAGGTCACCTACGGCCTCACGCCGGCCACCTACCGAAAGCTGCTGCGACGAGCCTGACACCCAGGACACACCCGCTACCGACGCCCACGCCATGACTCCACCGACCTACGAGACGATCGAGACCGACGTGCTGATCCTGGGCAGCGGCGGGGCAGGGCTGTGTGCCGCGCTGCACCTGGCCGATGCCGAGCCTGCCCCGCGCGTGCTGCTGGCGGTGAAGGGGCTCTTCGGCAAGTCCGGCTGCACGCGCATGGTGCAGGGCGGCTACAACGTGGTGCTGCGCGAGCCGGACTCTCTCGAGGCCCACTTCCGCGATACCGTGGCCGGCGGCGCGTGGCTCAATGACCAAGAGCTGGCCTGGCTGCTGGTCAAGGAGGCGCCCGGTCGCGTGCTGGAGCTGGAGAACCGCGCGGGCTGCTTCTTCGACCGCAATGCCGACGGCACGGTGCACCAGAAGGCCTTCGCCGGGCAGACCCACGACCGCACCGTGCACAAGGGCGACTTGACAGGCATCGAGATCATCAACCGCCTCTCCGAACAGGTCGCGGCCACCGCCAACACGACGATCCTGGAGGAGGTGCGCGCGGTGGAGCTGCTGCACGACGCCTCCGGCGGGCGCATCGTGGGCGCGCTGCTGCTGGAACAGCGCACGGGACGCTTCGTGGTGGCCCGGGCACGCGCCACGCTGCTGGCCACCGGCGGCGGGCCCACCATGTACAAGATCGCCGCGCCCTGCCACGACAAGACCTGCGACGGGCTGGCCATGGCGTGGCGCGCCGGGGCCACGCTGATGGACATGGAGATGGTGCAGTTCCACCCCACGGGACTGCTCGCCGCCAATGCCCAGATCACGGGCACCGTACTGGAGGAGGGCCTGCGCGGCGCCGGGGCCCACCTGCGCAACGCCGTGGGCGAGCGCTTCATGGAGCGCTACGACCCCCGCGGCGAGCGGGCCACGCGCGACATCGTCTCGCGCTCGGCCTACATGGAGCTGATGGCCGGCCGCGGCACGCCCGAGGGCGGCGTGTGGCTGGACATTTCGCACCTGGGCGCAGACTTCGTGTTCAAAAACTTCCGCGGCATGACGCTGCGCTGCCGCGACGTGGGCTATGACCTGGCCCGCGAGCCCGTGCTGGTCTCGCCCACCGCGCACTTCATGATGGGCGGCGTGGTGATCGACACCCAGTGCCGTGCGAAGCTGCCGGGCCTGTTCGTGGCGGGGGAGGACGCGGGGGGCGTGCATGGCGCCAACCGCCTGGGCGGCAACGGCGTGGCGGAATCCACCGTGTTCGGCGGACTGGCGGGCGACGTGATCGCGCAGAGCCTGACCGAGTTGCCGGCCGTGCCCGTGGATGGGGTGGAGGTGGAAGCGGCCATCGGGCGCTGCACGGCGCCCTTCGCGCGGGGCGAGGCGCCGCCGGTGTATCCCCTGCGCGAGCGGCTACGTGAGCTGATGTGGGTCAAGGCCGGGCTGGTGCGCGATGCGGCACAGCTTGCCGAGGCGGCCCAGGGCCTGGCCGAGCTGCGCGCGGCGTGGCGAGAGGCGGGTGTGCCGGGCGGCCGCGCCTACAACTTGGCCTGGATGGATTGGCTGAACCTGGAGAACTGGCTGGACGTGAGCGAGGCCATCGTGGCCGGGGCGGCGGCCCGCACGGAAAGCCGCGGCTCACACTACCGCAGCGACCATCCCGCGCCGGATGCCGCGCCGCCGTACAACCTGCTGCTGCGCCGCGGCGGCGGGCCGCAGCCGCGTCCCGTGCGCTTCACGCGGCTGGAGCCCCTGCCCGCGGCCTGACCGGCGGGCTGCCCGACCGGTGCTCGCGAGCGCCTACGCTCCGGCGCGCGCGGCGGCCGTGAGCTGCTTGAGCTGGCGCATGATGGGCGCATCGTCGTGGGGGTCCAGCATGGCCTCGATGAGGTAGGGCCCCTTGGCCGTCTCCGCCCGGGCCAGCGCCGCGCGCAGCTCGTCGGCGGTGGTCACGCGCTCCCCCGCGGCGCCCAGGGCTTGGCCCAGCGCCACGTAGTCCCACGGCTCCAGGTGGTAGTACTCGCGGGGCTGATCCAGCACCTCGAGCATCTTGTAGTTGTTGTTGTTCAGCAGCAGCACGGTGGCGTCCACCCCCAGGCGCGCCAGGGTGGCCAGCTCGTTGCCGGTCATCTGGAACGCGCCATCGCCGACAATCACGAAGGGCCTCCGGGCCGGTTCCGCCACCGCGGCCCCCAGCGCGCCGGGCACGGCGAAGCCCATGGTGGCGTAGTAGCCCGCCGCCATGAACACGTCCGCGTCCAGTTCCAGCCCCACGAACCACGCATCGCCGATGTCCGACAAGAAGCTATAGCTCGACTGCTCCACCTCGCGCACCGCAGCGATCACGCCATCCGTGGTAAGCGCCCCGTCCGCCCGGGGGACAGGCGCCGCCGGAGCAGCCGCGGAAGCCTTGCGCACGGCCGGGGCCGGCCGCGGGGCGTCCGGGCCCAACCCCGCCAGCGCGGTCACCATCCCGGTCATGGGCACGTGCTCGTAGCGGTGATGGAACACCAGCGTGTCGCGCTCGTCGATAATGATCTGCTTGGCGTGCGGAATGGGGAACGTGCCGAAGCCCGTGTTCACGTCGCTGTTGATCACGCCCACGGTGAGCACCAGGTCCGCCTGCTCGATGGCCTCGCGCGCCGCCGCGCTGCCCACTTTGCCCACGAACACGCCCACGTAGTGCGGGTGCGACTCGGGAAACGACGCCTTGCCCAGCACGGAGCTGACCACCGGCAGGCTCCAGGCCTCCGCCAATCGCACGGCCTGGGCCATCAGCATATTGCGGCGCACGCCCACCCCGGCGTAGAGCACGGGGTGCTTCGCCTGGCTCAGCAGGGCACGGATCTCGCGCAACGCCTCGGCCAGGGCCTCCGGATTGCCCTCCCCGTCGTGGCCGGTGGGCCGGTGCGTGGAAGGCGCCGCGGGCACGTTGGTCATGTCGCGGGGAATCTCGATGTAGCCCGGCCGCTTCTGGGTCACCACGGCCTCCAGCACCCGGTCCACCTCGGTCAGCGCGGTACCGGGGTTGTCCAGCGTGGCTGTGGCCACCGTGACCTCGGCGAACACTTTGCGCTGGCTGTCGAAGTCCTTGACCATGTGGTGCACGCGCAGGTCCGCGTGCCGCCCGCCCACCTCCGGCGCGCCGCTGATCACCAGCACGGGGGAGTGCTCCGCGTAGGCCATGGCCACCGGGTTCACCATGTTCAGCCCGCCCGCGCCAAAGGTCGTCATGGCCACGCCCAAGCCCTTCAGGCGCGCATAGGCATCGGCCGCGAAGCCCACGCTGGGCTCGTGCGTACACACCACCGTGCGCATGCCGGCGGCGGATTGCGCTGCATACAGCGGCAGAACGAAGTCGCCCGGGATACCGAACGTGCAGTCCACGCCGGCCTCGCGCAAGCGCGCGAAGAGTTGTTGTGCCAGGGGTTTCATAGGGTCTCCGGAGGAACGCCGCGCGGGGCGGCGCGCAAAAGGTCGCGAATTTGCTTGGACGTTGGGGAATTGCCCCTGGGGCCCATCATAGCCGAAGGGCCCCGCCCTGATAACCGCCCAGCGGATTGCCGCCCCCATGCGCCGTCCCCGCTTCGAGCCCGCCGATCCCGGCCCCCTGCCCACCGAGCCAGGCGAGGTGGTGCGCCCGCAGTTCGCGGCGCCGCACCCGCTTTCTCTGTTGCGCGGCGAGTTCGTGTGGGAGGGCAAGTACGACGCGCAGGGGCGGCGCCGCGAACCCGTGCTGCCGCCCGAGCCACCCCGGCCCGAGCTGAGCGAGGCCTGGGCTCCGGCGGACATGGAGTTGGATAGCCCGCACGCCGCGCCCAACCTGCTGCTGGCCGGGGACAACCGCTTGGCGCTGGCTGCGCTGCTGGCCACGCACCGCGGGCAGGTGCAGCTCATCTACATTGATCCGCCCTTCGATACGGGCACGGACCACACCATGCGCGTGCCGGTGGGTGCGGGCGGCGGTCACCGCCAACGGGCCGCCGACGTGGACGACGCGGCGGCCGGGGACAACCGCCACCTGGAGCTGGTGGCCTATCGGGATGCCTGGGGCGCAGGCGCGGGCTCGTACCTGCAGATGATGTACGAGCGGCTGCGCCTGATGCGCGAGCTGCTGAGCCCCAGCGGCGTGCTGGCCCTGCACTGCGACTGGCGCAGCAGCGCGGCCCTGCGGCTGGTGCTGGACGAGGTCTTCGGGCCGGAGCGCTTTCTCAACGAGATCGTCTGGCACTATTACAACAAGTACTCGGCGGGCGTGCGCTGCCTGCCCCGTGCCCACGACACCATCCTGCTCTATGCGCGCGGCCCGCGTCCGGCGCTCAACGAGCTGCGCCTGCCCCGCGAGAATCCCACCCGCCAACTGGTGCGGCAGAGCGTGAACGGCGTGCTGCGAAATGCCCGCGATGCGCAGGGCCACCTGCGCTATCGCATGGTACACGACCGCAAGGGTGATGACGTGTGGCGCATCCCGCAGCTTCAGCCGGCCAGCCGCGAGTGGAGCGGCTACAGCACCCAGAAGCACCACGACCTGCTGGCGCGCATCGTGGCCCTGGCCAGCCGCGAGGGCGATCTGGTAGCGGACTTCTTCTGCGGATCGGGCACCACGCTGGCTGTGGCGGAGCGCATGGGGCGCCGCTGGATCGGCTGCGACCAGGGCACGATGGCCTTGCACACCACCCGCAAGCGCCTGCTGAACGCCCGCGCAGCCGCACCGGCGGAGGTCGCGGCCGCACCGGCCGCCCCGCCCCCGTTCGTCACCGCCTCGCTGGCCCCGGAGGCACGGCGGGAATGGTATGCGCGCGAGTTCGGCGGCGATGCCGCGGCCTGCCGGAGTCACCTGCTGCTGGCCCTGGGCGCTCAGCCCCTGGCGAAGGGCCGCGGCCCCAAACCGGCCGCGCTGCACGGCTGGCTAGATGGTGCGGCGTGCGCCGTGCCCGTGCTGGACCCGACCGCACCGACTTCCACCTGCACCGCCGAGCACGCCCTGGCTGCCGGCCGGGCCGCACAGGCCCTGGGGGCCCAGCGCCTGGTGCTGCTGGCGTGGCAGTACGATGCCGGGTTCTGGAGCGGCGTACAGCCCTGGGCCCAGCCGGCCGGCATGGAGATCGTACCGCTGCTGGTGCCCGAGGCCCTGGTGACCCCGGCGGGGAGTGCGCCGCCCGTGTTCCGGGCCCTGCCACGGCTGGAAGCCCGGGCCCAGGTCGCACGCGGCAGGGCAAAGACGGCGCCCGGCTCGCACAGGGTGACGTTGCAGCTCGTGGCTTTCCGGCCCGGGCCTTCGCGTCCAGCCTGGAGTGACGCCTGGGATGCGTTGCCTGAAGCGGGCAAAGACCCGCTGCAATGGCTGGACGGATGGAGCGTGGACCCCGCTTGGCGACCCGATGCGCCTTTCCGCCACGCCTGGTGGGACTTCCGCACGCCCCACGCCCGCGACTTGGCCACACGCAGCGCTGCGCTGCCCGGCGGGGCCGGCCAGCCTTGCGTGCTGGCCACGGACGCGTGGGGGCAGGCCACGCTGCACGCCGTGGACAGTCCGACCCGCACCGGCCGAGTGGCTGCCGCCGCGGAACCTTTGCCCCCGCCGCGGGGTTTACGATAGCAGGGAGTCGCGTCGGGGCACCGGACGCACCGGACGCACCGAGCGCACAAAAAAGGGGAATTGCCGATGCCCGCACCAAGAGTGACGATCCGCATCCAGGTGGCGCGCGAACTGATGGAGCGCCTGCAGGACATCAGCCACCACCTGGACGTGCTGCCGTCCGACTTCATCGAACAAGCCCTGGTCAACGAGCTGGGCCGCCAGGAGCGGCTGCGCCGCACCGAAAGCGCCACGCTGGACGCGCTGCAGCGCACCGTGCTGGCCAAGGGCCAGTCCGTGAGCCTGGAGGCAGACGAGGAGGCCGGGGAGCAGGCCACCTGCCAGCTCTGCCTGCGGGTAATCCCCCGTGGGCGCGGCGTGGATGGCCCGTTGCTGTGCGAAAGCTGCTACGCCCTGGCCAAGGGAGAGGGCGCCGGCGGCGGCAGTCCGACCCCCTGACCGCGTCAAGGCCTGTCCCACAAGCTTCGGGAAGTTGACAGAACGCTCACGCCGCGTCATGACTTGCGTTGTACGGCGGGAACCTTCGGGCGCATTGGGGGCGCCTCGTTCCGCACCCCCGCCGCACCCGCCCACTCAGCATTCACCAATAGATGGGGAGACGCCATGTCGACGGCACTGATGTATCTCGCATGGACGGCGCTGATTACCGTATTGATGTGGATTCCGTACACCCTGCAACTGATTCAGGGGCAGGGCCTGATGGCCGCCGTGGGCAACCGGGACAACATAAAGCCCATGGCGCCCTGGGCAGAGCGCTGCAAGCGCGCCCACAAGAACGCCGTGGAGAACCTCGTGGTGTTCGCGGCGCTGGTATTGGTGGCGAATGCCACCGGACACATGGGAAGCGCCATCGGCATGGCTGCGATGATCTACTTCTGGGCGCGCGTGGCCCACTACATCGTCTACTGGATCGGCCTGCCCTGGCTCCGCACCCTCGTGTGGACGATCGGCTGGATCTGCCTGCTCGTCATTGCCTGGCAGGTGCTGTTCGCCTCGCCGATGATGTAGGCACGAAGCCCATTGTTCCAGTGGGGGCGGCGCGAGCCGCCTCCATCCACGCCTCCCGCCTGCTCGCCCTCACCGCGCATCCGTCCTGCCGGGCCGTCGCACACCGGGAAGCCTCAGACGCCCCCTCGACCTCCGAGCGAGTACGTGATCGCTCCGGCCGATCAACTGGCCGGAGGATCGCGCTGAAGTTGCTGCAGGGCCAGCTCGCGCAGCTTGGCCTTCTGGACCTTGCCAGAGGACGTCATGGGGAAGGCCTCCACGAACAGCACGTGGCGCGGCACCTTGAAGCCTGCGATGCGGCCCTTGCAGTAGGCAATCAGCTCGTCGGGCTGGGGCCGCGGCTCGGCCTGGGGCTGCACGAAGGCCACGCCGACCTCGCCCAGGCGCTCGTCCGGGTAGCCCACAATGGCCACCTGGTGCACGCCGGGATGCTCCAGCAGGAAGCTCTCCACCTCCATAGGGTCCACGTTCTCGCCACCCACCTTGAGCATATCCTTGTAGCGGCCGATGAAGCGCAGGTGGCCATCGGCGCGCAAC
>Ga0209919_1000713_pt1 | contig 16395 bp, 15 predicted proteins | sample SalPon2A_C_D2_MG_FD_185721 | JGI IMG/M metagenome (GOLD analysis project Ga0209919, IMG submission 185721) | Soil microbial communities from South San Francisco under conditions of wetland restoration - Salt Pond MetaG R2A_C_D2_MG (SPAdes)... | ecosystem: Environmental > Terrestrial > Soil >... | reverse complement strand
TTCCCTCACTCCGACAGGTTTCTTGATGACATCCGGAGATTCGGGGTCTTTCCCCGAAGTCTGCTTCCTGATATGCTGAAAGTGAAACGATCCCGACACGTCGAACAAGCCGAGGTCCCCATCTTAGAGGGAAAACCGATCGTGCTGCAACTCGCCCTGGTCCTTTTCACCGTGACTGTCCTGGCCTCGCCCCTCGCTGAAGCCGCGGCCCCTGTCGACCCCGCCCCCTTCTCCGCCACCTACAGCGCCCGCTATCGGGGTTTCCGCATGGGGAATCTGCGCTATGCCCTGCGTTCTCCGGAACCGGGAAAATTCATCTACGAATCCCGGGCCGAACCCCGTCTGATCGCTCGCCTCTTCGTCAGCGACGATGCTATCGAACGCAGCGTAATGCATATCGACGCCGCAGGCGTCCGCCCGCTGCAATGGTTCCGGGAAGACGGCAAATCGGGAGAAAAGGAGGACGGAGTCCTCACCTTCGACTGGGAGGATGGCCGGGTGCGGGGAACGGTGGAAGAAGATCCGGTCGACCTGCCCACCGAACCGGGGCTGCAGGACTCTCTTTCGTTCCTCATTGCCATCCAGACAGCCCTCCTGCGGGGCCATGAGCCCGAGACCTTTGCCATGGTCGACGGAGACCGGATCAAACACTACCACAATACCCGTCTGGGAATGGACAAGATCAAAACCGAAGCCGGCGCCTTTTCCGCGGTGATCTTCGAAATCTCCCGTCCGGGGTCGGACCGGGTTTCCCGCGTCTGGTATGCCCCGTCTCTGGACTACCTTCCGATCCGCGCCGAACAGGAACGCGACGGCCGGGTGGAATCGGTGCTGGAACTGATCCGGGTCAAAGGCCGCCCCGTTGTCCGACCCGAAATCAGGTCTCCTCCTCCCTGATAACGGCCACTCGGCATGACGTTCCGTCCGCCTCAGACAAAAAAACCGCCCGCCCGGATTCCTCCCGGCGAAAGCGGTCTTCGTTCACTGCCGGCTTTTTTCCCGCTCCGAAACCATCTTATCCCCCTGAATTAACAGAACAAAGAAGACTTTCAGAATACTCCTACCGCCCGCGCCCTGTCAATTTTTCTAATTCTCCGGGCGGCGCTTGCCACCGACCTTTCACCCCCATTCCCCCTCTTTATCAGCTCCCTCTGGCAAAACGCCGATTTGCTGCTATGCTTTCTTCCCTGATTCGAAATTTCGCTATTCAAGGAGAAAGCCGATGCTGAACAATCGAATGAAATGGGTCCTGATCCTCTCGGCCCTGCTGCTGGTCGTTTTAGCCTGTTCCAAAAAGGAGGAGGCTCCGCCGACACCGGCCCCGAGCGAAACGGCGCCGAAGGCGGCCATGGAACAGGCCGCGAAAGAGGGGCACGAGGGGATGATGGAAGAAACACACGAGGCGATGGAGAAAGAGCACGAGGGCATGGAAGGCATGCACGCGCAGATGCAGGAAGGCCAGGAACAGATGGCGGCCGAGGTCGACATGGAGAAGGGGGAGGAGATCTACGAAAAACACTGCCTTTCCTGTCATAAGACAGGCGTTGCCGGGGCACCGAGAACGGGAGACAAGGAAGATTGGGCCGACCACATCGCCCACGGCATGGATCACATGGTCAGCAACGCCATCAACGGCGTCGGCGCCATGCCGCCCAAGGGCGGCGCCACCAGCCTGAGCGATGAGGAGGTGCGCGCGGCGGTGGCATGGATGGTCGAGCAAAGCAAATGACCGGGAGCTGGGACCAGGGCCGAAGGATGCGATGGCTGATAATGGCCTTTGTGACGGCGTCCCTGTTGCTGACGGCCGGTTGCGCCAGCATCGGCAAAGAGTTTCCGGTGGCGCCGGTGGCCCTCATCGAGACCGGGCAGACGACTCGCGAGGAGATCCGGGCCATGTTCGGCGAGCCGTGGCGAACCGGAATGGAAAACGGCGATGTCACCTGGACCTACGCCCACTATACCTACTCGGCCTTCGGCCCCGAGAAGACCCGCGACCTGCTGATCCGCTTCGACGATGGGGGGAAAGTCGTCTCCTACACCTTCAACTCGACCTACCCCGAGGATCGCTTCGAAAAGTAACGCAAGATTACATTCTTCCGGGAAAAGGGCGGTTATTTTTCATAACCGCCCTTTTCTTTTGATCTGCAGGGAAGATCCCCTTTGGGATCGTCTTCGATGCGTGAAGGCTTCGGAAAATGGGAGGTCCAGTTAACGCCGGGCTACGACCGGAACCAGGGAATGAAGGCGGGCAAGGCGTTCGGGTTCAGGCAGGCTGGCGATTTCCGCCACCGCGCGGTAGAAAGCGGGAAGGTTACCGCCGGACTCGGTCAGCAGCGTCTGGAAGGCCGGGACCAGGTCATGATAAGTGCTGACCGAAACGAGGCGGGCGTTGTTGAGTTCGGAGAAGAGGCGGTCGTAACCGGAGTAGCCGCCCCAGCTCTCTTTGAGGGCCTGGTAGCGCGGACCGACGGACTCCAGAATCTCCCCCTTCCGACGCCGCATATCGACCTCGGAAATCCCAGAGCCGTAGAGACCCTCGAGTTCGCCGCGCACCTCTTCGAGAAGCGCGAGGACGGCCTCCTTGCGCTGGTGGAACTTGCGGTAGGCACTCATCTGGTCGGAATCGCCCGTCGCGCCAAGCCAGCGCCGCACTCCCTCCAGCTCGACGGCGGTGGCGAAGGCCTCGTTGAAACGGCTGTCGTCGGGCAGGTAAACGACCTGGTGGGCCAATTCGTGAAAGATGGTGCCGGCAAGTCGAGGCCCGGAACGGTGGAGAAAGGTATTGAGGAGGGGATCGTCGAACCAGCTCAGGGTGGAATAGGCCGGAACGCCGTAGAGGTAGACCTCGTTGCCGGCCTGCTTCTGTCGGGCGGCGAAGGCCTCGGCCGCCTCGCGCTTGAAGTAGCCGCGGTAGGAGACGCAGCCCGCCACGGGGAAACACCAGCGTACCGGTGCCAGGGAAAACTCGGGAGCCGCGACTACGTTCCAGACCACGTAGGGGCGGCCGAGATCGCAGTAGGAGCGGTAGCTGCCGTTGTCGGGAAGACCGAGTTCCTCGCTGGCGAAGTCACGAATCGCCACCGCCTTCTCCAGCTGTTCCCTGAGTTCCGGAGAAGTCGCCGGATCGGCGAGGATTCTTGAAATCGGCCGCGACCTGGCCATCACCCCGAGGTGGCCCTCGGCGCACTGGACGTAATAGCCGAGATCGCCGCAGGCCGGGAGCAGCAGCGACAGTCCGAGAAGCACCGGCAACAGAATGAGCGCCCAGCGCACCCCTGCCCTCTCAGGTCTGCTCCTCTTTCCTTTTCGCATCGGCGGGCTCATCGATACTTCTCCGTCCCTTTCCTTCTAAACAGCCCCTATCATATTACCGTAAATAGGCAGGCAAGTGGAAGGGTCGAAAAAAGCCCTGTTCCGGGCTTTGTTTTTTCTTCCTTTGCGTGCTCTGCGAACTCGAGCGACTGCAAGGAGCGGGCGAGAGGAAATTTTAAGAAAATTTCCGGATTCCGTTACGGGTGCTCAAAGCAGAAAATCACAAAGGACAAAGCCCGTTTGGATGAAAAAAAGCCGCCGGAATCAAACCGGCGGCTTTTGATTTCCATGATAATTCCGAAGGCCCTATTCAAGATCTCCTCTCACCCCGATCCGGACCGTTTCCACGGGGACGTCCTTGCCGCTGGCGGCGACCGCCTGCCGGGCGATGGCGACGAGGCCCGAGCAGCAGGGAACCTCCATGTGCAGCACGGTGAGGCTCTTGATGTCGTTCGCCTTCAGCATGGCGGTGAGCTTCTCAAGGTAGGCCTGGCCGTCGTCGAGCTTGGGACAGCCGATCAGAAGCGCCTTGTCCTGCAGGAAGTCCCGGTGGAAATCGGCATAGGCGAAGGGAACGCAGTCGGCGGCAAGCAGCAGATCGGCCTCCTTGAGGAAGGGAGCGCTGGGCGGCACCAGGTGCAGTTGCACCGGCCACTGGCGCAGTTCGGACGGGCGGGAAGAAGCCTCCTGGTTTGTCGCAGGTTTCTCCTCGGGGCGACCGAAGGTCACCACCCGGGCCGAGGGACAGCCGCCGTGGCCCTGGGCGGGAGCGGTCGCCTGTTTGTCTTGGCCTTCCTTGCCTAGATGCTCTTCCACCGCCGCCTCATCGAATTCGTCGGCACGGCGCTTTTCGACGGTTATGGCGTCTTTCGGGCAGTCGCCGAGACAGGCGCCGAGGCCGTCACAGAGATTGTCGGCGATCAACCGGGCCTTGCCGTCGACGATCCGGATAGCGCCTTCGGCGCAGGCCGGAACGCACAGGCCGCAGCCGTTGCATTTCTCTTCATCTATTTTTACGATTTCGCGAATCTTCATCCTGGAACTCCTCTGCAATATCTGGGTTTTAGCAACCTGCGATATTCTTCTTATCAGCATAGCACGATCGGCTTTTCCATTGAATCCCGGGAACGGCCGCGAAATCGTTATTCTCCGTTCAGATCCTGCTCTGCCCGGCGGCGCTTCAAGGCACGCAACGGGCAGAAGGCGGTCATGGCGGTGGCAAGCCAGGCGGCAGCGAGAACGGTACAAAAGGTAGTCAACAGCATGACGGTCTCCTTGCGTCAAACGAGGTAATGCCAGAGAAGATCGATGCGTCCCCGCCGAATGAGGTGCTTGCCGGAAAAACGCATGATCTCCCGAACCTGGTCCCGATGTCCCGGCCGGTAGCAATGCACCTGGCAGTGCTTGCAGGACGGCTTGGGATCGAGGGGGCAGCGCAGACGGCGCTCGAAAGCATAGACCAGAAACTCCCGGCAGTCGGCGCAGACCCGATGGCGCTCCAGGCCCAAGCCGGCCAACTGGGGATCGACCCCGGTCAGTTTTTCGCGGCGATCGGAGTGATGGGCCCGGCAATAGACCGAGGTAAACAGGGTCAGGACCTTGAGGTCCTTGCGCTCCTTGCGGCTCGGAGCCGAATTCTGGCTGGCGGCGGTATCGTTCATGATGGTCAGTATAGGCGATGAGTAAAACCGGGACCTTGACGAAGGTCAAGGATGGGAAAATTTCTCAGGTATCAGGTATCAGGTATCAGGTATCAGGTATCAGGTTCCTGGTTCCTGGTTCCTGGTTCATGGTTTCTGGTTTCTGGCCTTTCACCTTTCACCTTTCACCTTTCACCTTTCACCTTTCACCTTTCACCTTTCACCTTTCACCTTTCACCTTTCACCTTTCACCTCGCGGAGCGACTTATTACATCCTGACGCGAAAAGGGGGGCGGAGGCCTTGACCATGGTCAAAAGGAGCAAAAGGATTCCGGTAGAAAACCGGGCGGCCTGAAAGAAGCTATTCCTTGTACTTGTAGGAGAGATCTTCGAGACGGTCGCGATCGAGGAGGTCGATTTTTTTTCCCTGAACATCGATGATCGCGTCGTCGGAGAGCTTGCGGAAGGTGCGGGAGAGGGTCTCGCTCACCGTCCCCAGATTGGAGGCGAGCTGGCTCTTGGAAATGGGCAGGGTGACTTTTTCGGCTTCGTCTCCGGCCAGGTCGAGCAGATAGCGGGCCAGGCGGGCCGGGACATCCTTGAAGGTCAGCTCCTCGATCTGGGAGGCGAATTGGCGCAGAAACCGGGAAAGGCCGGCGATCATGTTGATGGCGATCTGGGAATGCTGGTGGAGCAGTTCGAGAAACTCTTTTTTCGGAAAGAAGAGCAGAAGCGACTTTTCCAGCGGTTCGGCATAGGCGGGATAGAGCCCGTCGCCGAAGATGGCTGCCTCGGCGAAAGTGCCGCCGGGATGGACGATGTGCAGGATTCGCTCCTTGCCCTCGGGCGAAAGCTTGAAGATCTTGACCTTGCCGGAGCCGACGATATAGAAGCCGAGCGCCTCTTCACCCTCGGAAAAAAGCAAATCCCCGCGGCCCTGTTCACGGGCCTTGCAGACTCGCAGTAGCCGCTCCAGGTCCTCCTCGGTCACTCCGGCGAACATGGGGCATTTTTTGATGACGGGTCTGGTATCCATGACGCGGAAGCTTAGCAGATGGTCCGGGAACTGGCAAGCAGGATGTTGCAAGAGCGATCGTCTGGCAAGGCGACCGCGCCCCTTGGAATCGTGGGCCGATGTGGACAGGCGAAGACAAAAAACAATGCAAAAGGGGGCGACGAAAAAATCGCCACCCCCTTGCAAGCCCTGCATTAAAAAATATACCGTTCTTGGTAACTTTTTACTTGTATTCCACCCCACCCCCCCCCATACTCGTGTTCCTTGCTTCCGCCGCCCCGGCGGGAGAGATCTTGATCGACGAGTGAATACCGCCTTTTACAGAATGCGCCCGATGTAAAGAGTCCATCCTCCGCGAAACATCCTGCCGAAGTCGTTTTTCCATTCACCTCAGCAGCAGCTGTAAACCGATCGGATCGACGGAAGTTATCGCCGCCGGCCTACGCCTATCCGTGCGCGTCGGTCCATCTTCAGCCGAATTAAAAACGGGCTTGTCGTCCCTTTTCTTTCCCCCCGTTCTTTCAACGGATTCCGGTGGCTGCCGTTTGGCGCTGTCCCCGGCATCCTAGGACTTTATCCCAGGAATCCGAATGACTGTTCAAATGATCCGCAAAAACTGGTTCTCCAATGTACGCGGCGACGTCCTGGCGGGGATCGTGGTCGCCCTGGCCCTCATCCCCGAGGCGATCGCCTTCTCCATCATTGCCGGGGTCGACCCCAAAGTGGGCCTCTATGCTTCGTTCTGTATCGCCGTGGTCACGGCCTTTGTCGGCGGCCGGCCGGGGATGATCTCGGCGGCGACCGGCGCGATGGCCCTGCTCATGGTGACGCTGGTGAAAACGCATGGCCTGCAGTATCTGCTGGCGGCGACGCTGCTCACCGGCCTGCTGCAGATTCTGGCCGGCACTTTCCGCCTGGGCGGGCTGATGCGCTTCGTCTCGCGCTCGGTGGTGATCGGCTTCGTCAACGCCCTGGCCATCCTGATCTTCCTTGCTCAGTTGCCCGAACTTACCAATGTGGGGTGGGAGGTCTTCGCCCTGGTGGCGGCCGGCCTGGGCCTGATCTATCTCTTCCCATACATCACCAGGGCGGTTCCCTCTCCGCTGGTCTGTATCGTGGCGCTGACCGCCTTCACCATGTTCTTCGGCGTGGATGTGCGCACCGTGGGGGATATGGGCGCACTGCCCGACAGCCTGCCGGTCTTTCTTCTCCCCGACATTCCGCTGAACTTCAACACGCTGGCGACCGTCTTCCCCTATTCGGTCACCCTGGCGGTGGTCGGCCTTCTGGAATCGATGATGACGGCCACGATCGTCGACGATCTGACCGACTCGCCAAGCGACAAGAATCGCGAATGCATGGGACAGGGAATGGCCAATATCGCCTCGGGTTTACTCGGCGGCATGGGCGGGTGCGCGATGATCGGCCAATCGGTCATCAACATCAAATCGGGAGGCCGCGGTCGCCTCTCCACCCTGCTCGCCGGGGTTTTCCTTCTGCTGATGGTGGTCTTCCTCGGCCCGTGGGTATCGCGCATTCCGATGGCGGCACTGGTGGCGGTCATGATCATGGTATCCATCGGGACCTTCAGTTGGGATTCCCTCCGCAATCTGCACAGGAACCCGAAAAGCTCCTCGATCGTAATGACCTCCACGGTGGTCGTGGTGGTAGCCACCCACAACCTGGCTCTGGGGGTGCTGGCCGGTGTGCTGCTCAGCTCCCTTTTCTTTGCTCACAAGATCGGCAAAATCATGTATGTTGGCTCCAGCCTCTCGGACGATGGGCTGGCCCGCCGCTACACCGTGGTCGGTCAGGTCTTCTTCACCTCGGCGGAGCGCTTCATCGCCTCCTTCGACCTGAAAGAAGCGATGGAGAAGGTGGAGATCGACGTCAGCCGCGCCCATTTCTGGGACATCACCGCCGTAGGTGCCCTCGACAAGGTCATCCTCAAGTTCCGCCGGGAAGGGACGGAGGTGGAAATCCTCGGCCTCAACGAGGCCAGCGAGACCATGGTGGACCGGTTCGCGGTCCACGACAAGCCGGAGGCGGTGGAACTTCTGATGGGCCATTAAGGGAGTAGCAAACAATAAGTATTACATCTGGCATCTCATCTTCAGGCCATCTTTGACCATGCCTCAATCGCCAAATCCTCAACGTAGCCCTGCTACGTCTGCGGTTCAGCTCAATCGGCACAGCCAAATCTGACCCAAATCTGAGCGCCATAGTGTTTCACTTATTCTTTGCCACTCCCTAAGGGAACTTATATGAACAGACTCGTACTCGCCTGCATCGACGGATCGTCCTATTCCACCGCCGTCTGCGACGCGGCCTCATGGTCGGCCCTGCGGATGAAGGCGCCTTTGAAGTTCCTTCACGTGCCGAACAAGGAGCAAGCTCCCCCTCCCTCCGACCTGAGCGGGAGCATCGGGTTGGGCGCTCGCGAATCGTTGTTGGAGGAACTGGCTGCCCTCGACGAGAAGAGAGGAAAGCTGGCCCAGGAACGGGGACGGCAGCTTCTGGGCGCGGCCAGGCTCCGGGCCCGCACCGCTGGTGTCGAAGAGCCCGATGGGCTGCAGCGCCACGGGGGACTGGTGGAAACGCTGGCGACGATGGAAGAAGGGATTCGCCTGCTGGTGCTCGGCAAGCGGGGGGAAGCGGCGCAGGTGGCCTCGGAGCACCTGGGGAGCCACCTGGAGCGGGTCATCCGCGCCCTGCGCCGTCCTATCCTGGTGACCACCGCCGAATTCCACTCCCCGCAAAAGGTAATGCTCGCTTTCGACGGCAGCGCCACCGCTCGCAAGGCGCTGGAGATGGTCGCCGCCAGTCCGCTGTTCAGGGGGCTTCCCTGCCACCTGGTAACGGTGGGTTCGGATAACGACGAGGCGCGCGCCGGACTTGCCCGCGCCCGGCAGATCCTGGAGATGGCGGGATTCGACGCGCCGGCCGTCATCCTCCCCGGCGAGCCTGAAAGTGTATTGAACCAATATCAGCAGGAGCACGGTATCGATCTGATGATCATGGGCGCCTACGGCCACTCCCGCATCCGCCACCTGCTCATCGGCAGCACCACCACCGCCATGCTGCGCAGATCGACCATCCCCCTCCTCCTGCTGCGCTGAGCCGGCCCTTGATTTCTCGGACCGGAATGACCCCGGCCTGGGCCCCGGGGCCCAGGGGGGATCACCTCCCCTCCGCCGCCCTCGCGCAATCGATGCAGACCAGGGTGGCGGGGCCGACCCGCAGGCGCCCCTCGGCGATCTCTTCCTCGCACTTCACACAGTACCCGTAATCGCCCGAACGAAGGCGATCGAGCGCCGTCCGGATGCGCTGCGCCTCCAGCTCGGTGCGGCGGGCCGAGGCCTGCGCCATGGCCTGCTGCTGCATGGCATCCATGCGGGAGAGTCGCCCCACCTTCGCCTGGTCGAGTTCGACCGGCGCCCCGCCCTTTTTTTGCGCCTCACGTCCCGCCAGGATGGCGGCGAGGCGCTCTTCGAGGAGCCCCTTGAAAAAATTCAGATCGAGGTCGTCACGCACGGTTCTTCACCTCCATTGGTCTTTTCCGTGCCAGTGTAGCATCAGCGCAAAAGATGAAAAGATATAGTTGCGGGAAAAGGGTCCGAACAGCGGGGTAAGACGCGGCGAGCATCGGTCAGAGGCGCTCCAGCTACCGTTTTTAGCAATTTTTGTTAAGGATGCAGGATGCAATACAACCACCTGCAACCAATCAGCAACCGGATAAGGAAAAGGGCCGTAACCCATCAGGATTACAGCCCTTTAAATTCTGGTGCCGAAGGGGAGATTCTGCACACCCATTTTCCACCAATTATTTCAAGCAGTTACAATGGCCTTTTTACGCTTTGGTTGCAGTGGTGCTGCCGCAAACTGCAACTTGACCGCGCCCATTTTCCGCCAACTGCCAAGACAAACCATCCGGACACCAAAATGCCTTTGGTCACGATGGTATCGGGCCAAGCTTTTCGACCTCGGCAAGAACAACCTCGGCGGCTCCGATCAGGTCATTGATCAACTGCTTGTTGACGTCCAGCAGCCCCTCGTACTCGCCTCGATTGCGCAACGAATGACAATGAGCCAGAACCCGCCATACCTTCCCATCGACACCAAGAGTATGTGGCAGGCATTGGAAAACGATATATCGATTGTCTGACCGGTACCCGTTCCAGCGCAGAGCCGCTAGCGAGAGCGCGTGGGCTGCATTGTAGGCCAGGTCAAAGCGGCTTTCAAGCGACAGGCTGTCCAGGTGTGCGTCCTTCAGGCGCGCTCGCCCCGATCCGACCAATCCGTTAAATTCAGCCTGATCACCTGGCTCCTGTTTCAACTGACCGATGTTGACCAGGTTCTCAAACTGTTGGGATGTCATCCTCTGTCCCTATCACAAAAATTTTCTGCTGCTGGACAACCCGCTTCAGAAAACTGTTATCAGCATCCAGCTTATTCATGAAGTCCACAACCGAATAAATTGATGGGCTGACAGGGCGCCCTACCCTGGACTCCATATCAGCCAGTTTATCCAGGACATCTGTGTACGATGCCTGCTCCGAAATAATGAGCAGGTCGATATCGCTGCGAGAGTTATCCGTCCCCTTCGCGATCGAGCCATAGATAAAAGCGACCTTGATAATATCGAGACAGTCAGACAACGCATCTTTCAACACATCTGCCAACCCAAAAGTCTTTTGGACGATCCCCTTCAATTCTTCATAGATTGGCGATTGTTTGTTGGCTTGATAATGTTTCTGGTTGCCAATCTGCTCGACAGTCAGCAAACCCACTGCCGAGAATTTTTCGAGTTCTCGCTGGACAGTTCCCGTCCCCACCCCCGCCAGACGCACTATCTCCTTGGCGTAAAAGCTCTTCTCGGGACGCCCGAACAAAAGGCCAAGGATCTGCCGCTGTGTTTTGGAAAAGAGGACGTTTCCCAGACTGTATGCCTTACCACCTATCGTTCCCATAGTGGGTACTATAGTTCCCAAAATGGGATATTTCAACCGTAATTTTTTTCGATACCTCGAAGCTTGCTGGGGGGGGGAAAGTTCACTTCTTATTCGATATAAAATTCAGATATTTCACTTAATCGTCAAGGTTATTTGCAAATTCATAAAAAAACCGGTCTACCATCAACATGTTCTTTGCACCAGTCTCTTTCATGAATTTCCTTAAAAGATCCGCTAGAAGTTTATACTTTTCACCTTCGGACAACCCACGTGGCACAGTGTATCCAAAATGCTTTAGAGTCTTTCTTACAGGTTCGTTTATTACTGGCCAAACTTCTGGCAGATGTGCAGCGAGCACCTTCGTAGTCATATTCATCCCAAGGTAGGATACGTATGTGCTCTCACTCTTATCGACCAAAGAGTTGATCAGAGGCGCTCCAGCTACCGTTTTTAGCAATTTTTGTTAAGGATGCAGGATGCAATACAACCACCTGCAACCAATCAACAACCGGATAAGCAAAAGGGCCGTAACCCATCAGGATTACAGCCCTTTAAATTCTGGTGCCGAAGGGGAGACTCGAACTCCCACGCGCCTACGCGCACTAGACCCTGAACCTAGCGTGTCTACCAATTCCACCACTTCGGCGTGAAGCGAGGGTTTTTATAACAAAAGGGCTGGGGCATTGCAACAAAAAAATCGGCGGGCAAATCATTTCGAGCCGGCCCCCGCGTTGACTTGCCCTTGCCGATTGCTAACCTTTAGAAAGAATGTATGTTTTTCTTTCCGGCATTCACCGAGGTGCCCATTGAGCCTGTTGCGCCAGACCCTTCTCTTCCTGTCCCAACGCCAAAACCTGGAGGATTTCCTCAAGCAGAACCCATTGGCGCTAAAGGCCCGACGACGCTTCGTGGCAGGCGATACCCGGGAGGAGGCTCTTGCCGTCACCCGTGAGCTCAACCAGGAGGGGTTCGTCGTTACCCTCGACTTCCTCGGGGAAGAGGTGACCGATCCAGCCCAGGCCGAAGCCGCCGCCGAGGAATATGCCGGGGCGATCGAGGAAGCGGCGGGTAAAGACCTCGACACCGGGATATCGGTCAAGCTTTCCCATCTCGGGTTGCGCCTCGACCGGGAGACGGCCCGAAAGCATCTGACCGATATCGTTCGCCGGGCGGCAGCGGTCGACCGCTTCGTCCGGGTCGACATGGAGGGAGCGGACCTGACGAAAGCCACCCTGGAGGTGGTAGAGGGGCTCCACCATGACTACGACAACATCGGCGCCGTGATCCAGGCTTATCTGCGCCGCAGCGATGCGGATATCAAGCGACTTAACGCCGAAAGGGTCTCCGTCCGCCTGGTCAAGGGAGCCTACCTGGAACCGGAGGAGATCGCCTTTCAGGAACCGGGAGAGGTTGCCCTCTACTACATGCGCCTGACCGAAAGGCTGATCTACCGCGGAACAAAACCGGCATTCGCCACCCATGACGAGACCCTGATCGATTTCGTCATCGATCTCGCCGATATTTTCGGTTTCGACAAGAGCAATTTCGAATTCCAGATGCTCTACGGCATCCGCCGGGATCTGCAGAGAGATCTCCTGGAAAAAGGATATCGGGTGAGGATCTACCTGCCCTACGGAGAGGACTGGTACGGCTACTTCATGCGCCGTCTTGCCGAGCGACCCGCCAACCTCTGGTTCCTGCTGCGACACTTGAAGGAATGAGGCAGGTGAAAGGTGAAAGGTGAAAGGTGAAAGGTGAAAGGTGAAAGGTGAAAGGTGAAAGGTGAAAGGTGAAAGAATGACAGGTTGAAGATCTAAAACTCAAAACTCAAAACTCAAAACCCAAGATTTACAGCATTCCCAATCTCCGATTCACCTTTCCGACTCCTTGTTGGGCCTGACCGCGACGGTTCGGTAGTGCTCGACCGTGACCAGCCCCGGCCGGGCGCCTTTGGGTTTGCGCACCGACTTTCCTTCGGCCACCATCACCTCGACCCGGATGTCATCCTTGCCCCGCGAATGGGCCGCGGCGATTCCGGCGGCAAATAGGATGTCCTCCTCCGGGACCTCTCCGGCACGGCCTCCGCACTTGAGCACCAGGTGGCATCCCGGAATGCGGTGGGCATGGAACCAGAGGTCGCCGGCCCCGGTCAGCTGCCTGCTGACATGATCGTTGCTGCGGTTGTTGCGCCCCCAGTAGAGGGTGTAGCCGCCCGGACTCGTTGCCTGGTGCACGGCCGGGGCCGCGAGGCTCTCCTTCCGCCGGGAGGTGCCTACGGGTCGGGCCGGGATCAGCCCGGCGGCTTCCAGCTCCCGGCGGATTTCCTGAAAATCGGCCGGCTCCTCAGCCTCCTCCAAAGCCAGCGCCACCCCTTCGAGCCATTCCTTCTCGGCGAGGGTCTCTTCCCGACGCCGCTCGGTATGCTCCAGTGCTCTTTTCCCCTTTCGGTGACGACGAAAAAGCGCTTCGGCATTTTCCTCGGGGGTCAGGGAAGGATCGAGAGGGATACTCACCGGCTCTGGAGGGTCGGCGTACCAGTCCTCGAGGTCGATGACGCTCAGCCCCTTGCGCAGCCGGTGCATGTTGGCCAGTAGCAGGTCGCCCAGCTGTCGCTGGCGTTCGCTCAGGCCGGCCTTCACCCGTTCCCTTTCGATATGAACCAGGCGCTTTTCGAGACGACGAAGGCCCTTGCGCACCGCCTTCTCCAGAGCCGAACGGCCTCCGTCGAAGAACTCGCCCCCCGCGGCAACTCCGTAAAAGGCTTCGGCCCCTTCCGAAGGGCTGGAGAAGGTCTGAGCCACGGGCAGGTCGAGATACTCGGGCACGAGGGCGCTCAATACCGAACGGCCCTCCCAGGTAACGATGGCGGGGGTGAAGCCGCCCGCAACCAAGCGGTCGCGGAAACGGGAGAGGACCTGTCGGGGATCGGCGCCCTGTTCGGCCCCGGCCGCCAGGTCGGCGGCGAGCAGGGGCGTCATCGGCGAAACTTTCTTCTCAAGCCAGGAGCGAAAGGAAATGTCCGTCGGGATCTCCGGAACGCCCTGCGCCAGGGCATAAAGAGCCGGTCGCTCCGGCGGCCGATAGGGCCGGCCCGGCAGCACCGCCCTGCCCTGCCGTTCGGTCCGCAGCAGGGCATCGACGATTATCTCCCGGTGATCGAGCAGGATCAGGTTGCCCTGAGCACCGATCAGTTCGGCCACCAGGGTCCAGCGTTCCTGCCCCTCACCGGTGCAATGGAATCGGACGATCCGCTCGCCAGCGACCTGTTCGATGTCGACCAGACGACTCAAGCGGGAACGCAGAAGCTGGGCGAAGCGCGGCGGCGAGGGGGGATTGGGGAGCCGACTTTCGGTCAGGTGCAGCCGGGCGGAACCGGCCGCGACGGACAGAAGCAGCCGCTGGTTGTCCCGTCCGTTCCACAGCCGCAGGACAATTTCCGTCGTCCCGGGTTGATACACCTTGTTGATCGACGCCCCGGACAGCGTGGAGCGCAACTCCCGCACGACGGCTTCGATATAAAGGAGGTCCATGGCCATGGAGCGAGATTAGACGAAAGAGATCGGGGGTGCAAGGTCTTTGGTGCGAGAAGAGATCGTTGAGGATGTCCGGAGGGCGCCCGGCTGCCCGGCCGGACTGATTTGGGTTTGGCCACCACCCCCACCCGGCAGTGGAGAATGTCAACGGGATAAAAGTCTGTTATAGTTTGTCCCGATGTCTCCAGGAGGACCGGACATTATTCTTGACTATTTCGGTTGAAACTGCTACCGATATTCAGCCCTGTTTTCTTGAGCATTAAACTAATCTTTCCCTTTTCCATTACCAACGCAAGGAGGTTCCGATGTCCGAAGAAAAAACTTACCGTTTAGGTACCAAGGCCCTGCACGCCGGGCAGGTTACCGACCCGACGACCAATGCCCGGGCGGTTCCCATCTACCAGACCTCGTCCTACACCTTCAATTCCTCCGAGCACGCGGCCAACCTCTTCTCCCTGGCGGAGATGGGCAACATCTACACCCGCCTGATGAACCCGACCACGGATGTCCTGGAGAAACGCCTGGCCGAACTTGATGGCGGGGTCGGCGCCCTCGCACTGGCCTCCGGGTCCTCTGCCATCACCCTGGCCATTCTCAACATCGCCAGGGCCGGCGACAATATCGTCTCCACCAGCTATCTCTATGGCGGCACCTACAATCTCTTTCACCATACCTTCGCCCGCATGGGCATCACGGTGAAATTCGTCGACTCCACCGATCCGGCCAACGTCGCCGCCGCCATCGACGAGAAGACCAGGGCGGTCTTCACCGAAACGATCGGCAACCCGAAGAACAACGTCGACGATTTCGAGGCGCTGGCCAAGATCGCCCACGACAACAGCCTGCCGCTCATCGTCGACAACACCGTCGCCACCCCGGCCCTCTTCCGCCCCATCGAGCATGGCGCCGATATCGTCTGCTACTCGCTGACCAAGTTCATCGGCGGCCACGGCACCAGCATCGGCGGCGCTGTGGTCGACAGCGGAAATTTCGACTGGTCGAGCGGCCGCTTCGAGGAGTTCACCACCCCCGACCCGAGCTACCACGGCCTGGTATACCACGAGGCGTTGGGCAATCTCGCCTACATCCTGAAGATGCGCATCACGCTGCTGCGCGACATGGGTCCCTGCCTCTCGCCCTTCAACAGCTTCCTCTTCCTCCAGGGACTCGAGACGCTCCACGTGCGCATGCCTCGGCACTGCGAAAACGCCCTGAAGGTGGCCCAGTTCCTGGAGAGCCACCCGCAGGTCAGCTGGGTCAACTATCCGGGCCTGCCCAGCCATCCCGATTACGAGCGGGCAAAGAAATACCTCCCGACCGGCCAGGGGGCGATTCTGGGCTTCGGCATCAAGGGCGGCAAGGAGGCCGGCGCCCGCTTCATCGATTCGGTGCAGCTGGCCAGCCACCTGGCCAACATCGGCGATGCCAAAACCCTGGTCATCCATCCGGCGACCACCACCCACCAGCAGCTCAGCGCCGAAGAGCAGCAGGCTGCTGGCGTCACTCCCGACTTCGTCCGCGTTTCGGTTGGCATCGAGGATGCCGAAGACATTATCGCCGACCTCGATCAGGCCCTGGCAAAGAGCAAAGGCTGACCCGAATAGATCGAAATCAGGCACGACAAAAAAGGCGGCCGTCATAGGCCGCCTTTTTTGTCCCCAAACCCCTTCTTCTTGTGCTAATATTGCCGCCCGTTCATCGGGCCTTGAAATTCGGCCGGCCTTTTCCACTTCGCCAACATGCCGTCAAACCAGCAAATTCTCTCGAACGCATCAATGACCGATCGTACCGCAAAAAATATTTTCGAACACCTTCTATTCCTGATCTTCATGGGTCTCGCCCGAACTTTTCCCCGCCGGCTTTCGCTGACCCTGGGCAGTTTTATCGGCTGGGCCTGCCAGTACCTGCTCCCCGGCAAGCGCCGAATCGCCTTCGACAATATC
>Ga0209919_1000710_pt1 | contig 16405 bp, 17 predicted proteins | sample SalPon2A_C_D2_MG_FD_185721 | JGI IMG/M metagenome (GOLD analysis project Ga0209919, IMG submission 185721) | Soil microbial communities from South San Francisco under conditions of wetland restoration - Salt Pond MetaG R2A_C_D2_MG (SPAdes)... | ecosystem: Environmental > Terrestrial > Soil >... | reverse complement strand
TTAGTTTTTCGGAAGGGAGTTCAAATTTTTCAAATATTTTTTCAGGGGCAAATAAAGTAAACGAGGAAATATCTTCAATTACAATCGTAAGCGATGGTGCCATAACTGAAGGAGCAAACCCGGTTTTTACTGCAGAGAAAATGAACATCCCGGTTTACACAGTAGGAGTTGGCGATTCATCGAAGAAGATAGATGTAGAAATTAAAAATGTTATTTATAACGAATTTATTTACGCGGAGATTCCAACCACTGTATTAGCAAATATTGTAAATACAGGTTACGCAAACCAGCGAGTTACGGTTTCACTTTTTGAAAATGATGTAATGCAGGATCAAAAAAATATTGTATTGAGTCCCGATGGACTTCAGAATGTTAATCTGGGCTATACTCCAAAATCAGGCGGAGAGAAAAAGCTGACAATTATAGTTTCAAATCTTAAAGGTGAATTTACTTACGCAAACAATAAAAAAGTTTTTTATGTAAATGTTTTAAGCAACAAAATTAAGGTTCTTGTTTTGAGCGGTTCTCCTTCACCTGACCTGGCTTTTATTAAAAATGCTTTATCATCAGATGACAATCTAAAAATAAATTCAATTACTCAGACAGGGAATAATAAGTTTTTAGAAGATAATAACAGGAATAATTTAATCGATAGCACAGACGTAATATTTCTTGTCGGTTTCCCTTCACAAATAACTTCAAATGAACTTTTAAATAAAATTAAGTATTCAATTTCTAATAAAAGCACGCCTGTATTTATAACACTTTCTAACGGAACGAATTTCGGGAAATTGGAATTTCTTCAGTCTGACTTCCCTTTTACAGTAAAATTATCCAGCAATAATTTTTACGAAGTTCAGCCGATTGTCCAGTCGGGACAGACCCAAAACCCGATTTTACAAAATGGTACTCCCGATCCCGCGGCTGCATGGAATAATCTGCCTCCTGTTTTACAGCCGGATGCAATTTTAAATACAAAGCCGGAAAGCAATGTACTTGCAAAAGTTTTAATTAATAATACACCTGTAAATCGTCCTCTAATTTTAACAAGAAAACTCGGGACAAAAAGATCAATAGCCGTACTTGCAAAAAACATCTGGAGATGGAAATTACAAACCGCCGCAAAAGATTCCGATTTATTCGACAGGTTTATTTTAAATTCAGTTAAATGGCTGAACAATAAAGAAGAGCAAAAACGGGTTAATTTAAGAACGAGTAAAAAAGTTTATTCTGCAGGTGAGACTGTGGAATTTTCCGCGCAGGTTTATGACGAAGCTTTTAATCCTGTTTCTAATGCGGAAGTAAATGTTAAAATTAAAAGCGGGGATGAATCCTACAACGTTGCAATGAATTCTCTTGGAAACGGACTATACGAGGGAAAACTGGAATCCAACAAAACGGGAGATTATACTTTCACCGGAATTGCCCTGCAAAACGGGAAAAGACTAGGGAATGATTCTGGTAATTTTAACATCGGAGAAGTAGATATTGAATCCGTAAATCCGCGAATGAATTATGAATTCTTGAAATCTCTGGCAACACAAACCGGCGGAGAATATTTCGATGCAGGTAATTACGATGAATTATTTAATATTCTTAAAAACCTTGAGCAATCCTCTGCAAAAGAAAAAACTGAAACCAATGAACTGAATCTCTGGTCAAATGAGTGGTTGATGGCAGTTGTTATATTATTATTTGGGCTTGAATGGTTCTTCAGAAAAAGATTTGGGATGCTTTAGTATATCCAGCAAGCCTGCAAAAAAAATTATTAAGATTATTTTGGCCTTAATAATTTGACGTAGAAAAATTTTGTGAACGCAGCGTAAAACGGAAAATTATGTGTGAGCCCCAGCGTGGCGAGCCAAGTTTATTTTCTTTAGCGGAGAGAACAAAATTTTAGTCAAATTATTGTAGCCTTGACTTTTTGGTTCTTTTGTGTCAAGACAAAAGAACAGAATGGTTAAAAAGCTAATTATTTTTTATTTTCAATTATTTACAATCAAATATCATATGAATATTGAAAATTCCTTTATTAACTCATAAAGTCCCCTCACCAACAGCAATAGCTGATTTTTTCCTCCCGCGATACTGCCCTTCCTGTAAATCTAAACTCGGAATAAATGAATCCGGCTACTGCAATAATTGCGGAAACAAATTAAAAATTGCTGACCAGGAAAGAATAAAAAATGAATTTGAAAGAAAATTTAAAAACAGTAATTACATTTCCGGTTTTACCGCTGCTTTTATTTTTGAAAAGGATAAAGAGATACAGTCAATAATTCATTCATTAAAATATGAGATGAAATTTATTGCGGGGAAAAAGTTAGGAAATCAACTATGCAGGATAAGAAGGAGTGTTTTAGAAGAATGGGGAATTGATATAATTATCCCTGTTCCATTGCATCATTTAAAGAAAGCTGAAAGAGGTTTTAACCAATCATATTTTATTTCCAAAGGACTGAGTTCAGCTTTGGGAGTTAAAATGAAAACTGGTTTGATTAAAAGGATAAAATTTACAAAATCTCAAACTGCACTGACTTTAAAAGAAAGGGCGGAGAATGTATCAGGCGCTTTTAAGGTAAGAAGGAAAAACAAAATAAGAAATAAGAACCTGCTTATTTTAGATGATGTGATAACTACAGGCGCTACGACAAACGAATGCGGGAAAGTCTTGCTGGAAGCCGGGACAAATAAAGTATTTGCAGCATCGGTTGCAATTGCTGATTGAAAAATAAATTACATTTTATCCGGGGCAGAAACACCGAGAATTGATAAACCACTATTTATAACAATTTTTCATGCACATAATTAGATATTAAAATGAATCTTACACTGCTGAAACTGTTGAGGTTAAAGGAGTTGAACTTCCTGTTTGGGAGAGAATAGAAATGTTATCGCGAAGTTCAAAGTTTAACTTTTTGTTTTTTATAATAACAAATACATCAACAATAAAGATTCACTAAACTCAATGTGGTAAATATCTATTATTTTAGATGCCCCCTTTCTATTAATATTTTTATATAATTTTGATAATTTATCGAACAGTCGATTAACTTTAGAAGTTCAGATTTTTTCAATCTTAATTGCCGACTCATTAGCCCTAAGAGAGAATCACTATATGTTTTGTATTTGCTACCATGGGAAATTTTTGTAAAAATAGAAGTTTTTTTATCCTTAAAATACAAAAAATATATTTGATGATGAGTGGATTTTACTTTAAACCCCTTTTCTAATAATGCCGCTGCAATGATATCTCTATCTCTCTGGTTGGACATTTAATAGATTAGAAAACTTTGAATAGAAAATTTCTTAGATTGTTTGCATCTTCAGTTAACTCCGAAGGTTTGTCATCAGCTAGGGAAATAAATACTTCATAAGCTAATATCATAAAATCCTTCATCGCTTCATATAAGTTTTCCCCTTGACCTATTAATGACCAAATTGGATGGTTTATTGTAACAAAATTATCCTTTAATTCAATAAAGAATTGTTCATCCTTTATAAATATCGTGTTGTTAACTGTAATATTTTTATTGAGCTTAAATATGTGTTTTTTATTTATAGACTCTGAGAACGCCTTATTAGGACTTGCAGACTCGGGAATATCCTTAATTGTAAGCAATTCAGTATTACTATATCTTAATAACTCATCACCCTTCTTACGATAATCATCAGAGATATGCGTCATAAAAGAATCCTCTTCACTAACAGCTGAGGTATTTGAAAACATATCACTCATATTTATTCCTCTTCTTTGTTTCCCAAAAGCATATTACCTTTTTCAATTAGCCAATTGCCTATAACAATGGCTGATTTTGCTGTCATATGCGCTGAAAATTGTACTTCTCTTGTCACATCACCTCTTGAAATATTTTTACCGGTCTGTGGGTTAATAATTTTTCCATCTTTAACTTCTAATTCTGTGCTGTTGGGAATAGTGGGATATTCAATGAAAAAATGCACCATTATAGCGTCACCATTTGGAATGGGTCCCCCATATGCTCCAGTGACAGGTACTGTATTAGATTTATTATGTTTTTCATAAATTACAGATACGGAAGTACGTTCTTCAGGCATTTTATTCTCGCTTTAATAATCTATTTTTTGTTATTGCTCTATTAAGTTATTCAAAATATTATTAATGTCAAAAATAATTTCTACAATCGACATTTTTTTTGAACTAAAATGAGCTATCCCCCCTTAATCAGACTATATAATCTCAATAGTAAAAACTTGTAAACCATTATTTTGCAAAACTTTAGCTCTACCAATATTAAATATTATTAGAAATTTTTTCGGAACGACTCTTATAGGAAAAGTATCCTCCTGTACAGGTAACCACCAGAACTATCCTTAAAAATATAAATGATACTTATTTTTTTCAATAATCAAAAATCAAATCTTATATATTATATATCATGTTATTGTTAGTGATAATTCGTGTAAATTAGAAGTTGCACTTTGAAGAGAAATATTTATAAATCACATCCTCTCCGGTGCATTAACACCGAGAATTGCAAGCCCGTTCCTGATAATAATCTGCGTTGCTTCTGCTAGTGCCAGCCTGGCTTCGGCTAATTTTTTTTCTGTACCAAGTATTCTGCAAAATGTATAAAATTTATGAAATGCTGCTGCAAGTTCTTCCAGATAACTGCAAATTCTGTGTGTTTCAAAGAAATGTGCGCTTAAATAAATTTCATTTTTAAATTGCTGGATTTTTTTCAATAGCTGCTGTTCTTCAGGCGCAGTAAGCAAGTCCAGGTTTTCCTCTGAAACCTGCATACTTTCTTTCTGAACAGTTTTTAAAATTGAACATATCCTAGCGTGTGCATACTGTAGATAAAAAACAGGGTTTTCATCGGATTGTTTTTTTGCCAGTGCAAGATCAAAATTCATATGTGTTGTAATATTCCTCATATTAAAGAAATATCTCACTACATCACTTCCAACATCTTCAGTCAACTGATCAAGCGTAATGTAGTTTGCTTTCCGGGTCGACATTTTAACAACTTCCCCGTTTTCCAAAATTGTAACAAACTGATGGATCAGCACTTTAATTTTTTCAACATTGTAACCAAGCGCAGTTAATCCCGCTTTTACATCAGGATATGTAGCATTGTGATCAGACCCGAATATATCTACAATTAGATCATAACCTCTTTCAAATTTTGTAACGTGGTAGGCTATATCCGGTAACCTGTATGTAGGTTCCCCAGTCGATTTTACAATTACCTTGTCGTTTTCATTTCCCATCTCAGAAAGTTTCAGCCAAACTGCATCATCTTTTTTATATGACAAACCTTTTTCTTCAAATTTCTTTAAAGTTTTTTCAATTCTTTTATCTTCGTAAAGAGTGTTTTCGTTATAAAAAACTTTATGCTTTATCTTTAAATTTGAAAGTGATTTTTTGATGTCTTCAAATATTTCCTTTTCCGCTTTCTCTTTAAATTTACCTTCGGGAGATTCTTCACTTAATGAATCACCAAATTCATCCAAAAGGCTTTTTGCAATATCTTTAATATATTCGCCCTGGTAGTAATCTTCGGGGAAATCAATTTTATCTCCGAGCAGTTCCAGGTAGCGATACTTAACCGAATCACCCAGCACACGCATCTGCCTTCCGGCATTGTTGAAGTAATATTCCCTGTCGACATCATATCCAACGCACTCAAGCAGATTTGCAATTGTGTCTCCGCAAACAGCGTTTCTTCCATGTCCTACAGTTAAGGGTCCTGTGGGATTTGCCGAAACAAATTCAACATTTGCTTTTTTACCATTAAATAAATCTGACCTGCCGTAATTTTCGTTTTCTTTTCTCACATCTTTAATTATTCGGGCAATAAATTCAGGTTTAAAGAAAAAATTAATAAAACCGGGTCCTGCTATTTCAACTTTAGTAATTATATTCTCATCGATATCCAATGCATCAATTATTTCCTGAGCTATGTCACGAGGCTTTTTCTTCAATTGCTTTGTCAGGAGCATCGCTGCGTTACAGGACAAATCCCCGTGCGCCTCGATTTTAGGAATTTCAAAATTAACAGCTAAATCACTCAGGTAATCAAGTTTTTGAGAGGCATTTTTAAATAATGAGATCAGGTAATCCTTCAACTTATACCCCGGATTTTTTTAATCGGACAAGAAAATTTAATAAACAAAAATACAAATTATTTCTTTTTTGTACCGGTTCTTTTTGTAGTGGCTTTTTTAGCAGCCGTTTTTTTAGCTGTGGGCTTTTTTGCTATTTCCCTGGGTTTAGACGGTGTTTTAGCTTTGCTTTCTTTTTTTAGAGCCGGATCCGTAACTTTTAAAACAGGAGCATCACCCCAGAGTTTTTCAAGGTTATAAAATTCTCTTGCGTCTTTTTTAAAGATATGAACCACGACATCGACAAAATCGAGAAGAACCCAGCTAAGTGCGTTATAGCCTTCCCTGTGCCAGACTCTTATATCTTCGTCACGTAATTTTTTATCAACTTCATCAGAAATAGCTTTTACCTGAGTGGTTGAATCTGCCGAACAAATTACAAAGTAGTCCGCAAATGAAGCAAGTTTTGAAAGATTTAGAATAGTAACATCAAATCCTTTTTTAGAGAATATTAATTCAGAAATTTTTATTGCCAGTTTTTTTGAGTCCAATTTTGTTCCTTTTAATTAAATGGTTTTAATTGGAAATAATCTTTACCAATTACAACTGAACAATCCAGGAAATAGTCACTGTTTATTTGCTGAACTATATTTTTTTTATTTATGCCAAGTGCAGTAGCTATTTTTTCAGCATTTGTCTTGTTCCCGGTTCTGTCAATCACAAGTGATTTATCCATATCGAAGGAAGTATAATTACCAACCTGCACAACATCAAAATTATTCTTCCTGAGATAGTCAGTCATTTTATCGGCAATTCCTGAAACACCGCAGCCATTTAATACTTCAATCTGTAATATTCTGTTTTCAACGCTTGTCGAATTTGAAGAAAAATTTCCGTTGTCAGAAATTTTATTGTAAAGGGAATACGCCATAAATATTATTACAATTCCAAGTACAGTAATAATCAAATTTAGAAACAAATTGGATGTAGAAGATTTCAGGTTTATTTTCTTTTGCGGCTGGTTGGATCGAGTTTTACCCTTCAATTATGCTCACTTTAATATCATTTTTTTCTAAATTATTTTAGAGATTAATTATCGTCCGCGGGATTAGCATCCCAGGTATCAAAACCGTAAAAGTTCCTGTTAAAAGAGTTACTATATCCATAATAATAAGGGTTATAATAACTATTATAATATCCACCCGGTATCTGGCGGTATTGCAGGGAAATATTAACGTCTTTAGAAGGTTTATAATTTATTGCAGCACGGTCAATGTAAATTCCGTTTATGCTGTTCTGGAAATCTTTTCCCAGCGTACTGTATGGAGATGTAACTATACTTGTTTGTAATTGAAAATTCAAATTTTTACTAAACTTGTACATTATGCTGTTTGTATATGTACCGAGTGATAATCCTTCTCCACCAGAAGTCATGTAAGAAAGACCAAATGAATGAGACATTGAAAAATTATCTGAATTTAAAAATCCAAACAAAGAATGAGAATCTGTTTTAACTATTCCGTCGTAGACTGAACTTGTCGGCATTCCCTTATCACGATATTGTGCGTATGCTGAAAAAGAAAATATTATTGTAATTAAAATCAGTAATTTTTTCATATTTGACCTTTAATTTGATCCAATATTAAAGAAATCGCTAAATAAAATCAATGCGAATAGTACACGCGGTAACATAAAAATAAAAAGTGTTAGTGTGAATCTTTATATCAGGATTATATATTTTTGTTCCAGACTAAATTAAATTAATTTACACGTAATAATGTGAAATTCTCTAAATAGTGGTACAATTTCAGAATTCATAAGAATACTGGCAAAATGAAGAAAATACTAGTAATTGATAACTATGACTCATTTACCTACAACCTGGTCCAATTGCTCGGCAAGTATAAAAATGATCTTATCATCAAAAGAAGCGATGAAATAAATATTGATGAGATAGGATCTTTAAATCCCGCCAAAATCCTGATTAGTCCAGGGCCCGGGAAACCAGAGGATTCCGGAATTTCAATTGCTGTAATGAAAAAATTTGGAAAAGATATACCAATTCTGGGAGTTTGCCTTGGACACCAGGCAATTGGTGTTGCATATGGCGGCAAAGTAATTAAAGCACCTGAATTAATGCACGGAAAAGTTTCTGAAATTAATCATGATAGCAAAACGATTTTCAAAAATATCAATCAGAATTTTATTGCAACCAGGTATCATTCTTTAATAATTGAAAGAAAATCTCTGCCGGACGCTCTGGAAATAAGTGCAACTACATCAAACGGCATTATTATGGGTGTCAGGCATAGAAGTTTCCCTGTCGAAGGAATCCAGTTTCACCCTGAATCAATATTGACAAATGAAGGAAAAAATATAATTAAAAACTGGGTCAGGATGACCTGGAATAATCTTTAAAATTAACCTTTCAATTTTACAATCATTTCAATTTCTACAGGCGCATCAATCGGCAGTTCATTTACTCCGACTGCGCTTCGTGCATGCTTCCCGTTATCTCCAAAAATTTTGCCAAGCAATTCGGAAGCTCCGTTTGCTACTTTTGGCTGTGCTGTAAATCCATCTGCACTGTTTACAAATGCTGTCAATTTTACAATTTGTTCAATTTTATCCAGATCACCGATCACTCTTTTAATCGCTCCCAGGCAATTTAAGGCACAAATTTCAGCAGCCTGTTTCCCCTCTTCTTCTGTAATATCTTTTCCAACCTTTCCTTTAAATTTCAATTCACCTTTTACTGTCGGCAGCTGCCCGGATGTCATTACAAGATTGTCCATTCTAATTGCAGGAATATAAGCTGCAAGGGGTTTTGCTGCTTCGGGAACTTCCAGTCCGAGCTCTTTTATTTTTTCTTCAATCATTTTTTAGTCTCCAATTTTATTATTTTTATCACACAATTCAGAAAATAATTACCTAAAGCTAAGGAATATTGAATATGATTGAAAGTAAATTCGGTGAGCTTGTTGACATTATGAAAAAACTAAGAGTAGAATGTCCGTGGGACAGAGAGCAAACCAATGATTCAATAAAAGCTGCAACTATCGAAGAAGCTTACGAAGTAGTTGAATGTATTGACAATAATGATTTCGATGAATTAAAAAAGGAACTCGGCGACCTTTTGCTTCACGTTCTTTTTCATTCAGTAATAGCGGAAGAATTAGCAAAATTCACACTGGAAGATGTAATAGATTCAATTACTGAAAAACTAATAAGAAGACATCCGCACGTTTTTGGTGACACAAAGGTAAATGACTCAAATGATGTAAAGAAAAACTGGGAAACAATCAAAATGGAGGAAGGGAGAGACTCTGTTTTAGAAGGAGTACCTGAAATGCTTCCAGCATTACAGAGAGCTCACAGGCTACAGGAAAAGGCTGCAAAGGTTGGATTTGACTGGGAAAAGAAGGAAGATGTCTGGAAAAAAGTAAAAGAGGAAATTGAAGAAATGCATATTTCCGAAAAAGAGGAAACTCATGAAGAACTTGAAAATGAAATAGGCGATGTTTTTTTTGCTCTTGTAAATTATTCAAGGTTTTTGAATGTAAACCCGGAGAATGCGTTAAGACTGACCAATAAAAAATTCATTAACAGGTTTAATTACGTTGAAAAGAAGATCGCCGAAAGCGGCAGAAAAATAACAGAATCAAATCTTCAGGAAATGGATAAATACTGGGAGGAAAGTAAGAACAAATAATTACAAAATTGAAAGAATGCAAAATTACATGATATTTAATATTGAATTTTAGAATTTTGCAATCTTGTTATTTTCAATCTTTTGAATTATTAAACTTTTCGTATGCGTCGATAATATCTTTTACCAGCCTGTGCCTTACCACATCAGATTTTTCAAAATAGACAAATCCAACTCCATCGATATTACTGAGAATATCTTTTGCTTGTATTAATCCGCTTACATTTTTGGGAGGAAGATCAATCTGCGTAATATCCCCCGTTATTATTGCTTTTGAATTAGCGCCAAGCCTGGTTAAAAACATCTTCATTTGAGTGTCTGTTGCATTCTGAGCTTCATCAAGAATTACAAATGCATTATTCAAAGTTCTTCCTCTCATATACGCCAAAGGCACAATTTCAACCGCGCGTTTTTCAATATATCCTTTTAATTTATCGCTCGGCATCATATCGTCAAGAGCGTCGTATAACGGGCGCAAATAGGGATCGATCTTTTCTCGAAAATCACCCGGGAGAAATCCAAGGCTTTCCCCTGCTTCAACTGCCGGGCGAGCCAATACAATTTTATTAACCGTTCCTTTTTTCAAAGCAGAAACTGCCAGAGCTACAGCTAGATAAGTTTTTCCGGTTCCTGCAGGACCGATTGCAAAACAAATATCATTTTTGGAAGCTGTTTGAAGGTAATTTATCTGGCCCGGAGTTCTCGCTTTAATAGCGTCATTTTTAGTGTATAAAACTACTGAATCGATTTCTTTTACATCCAGGTCTTCTTTGCCTTCTACTGTCAAATCAAGAATTGTTGAAACATCTGATGGCCTTAGTCCACCATTAGTATTTAGTACATAAACCATTTCTTTAAAGATTTTTTCGATCAAATTTATCTCTTCAGTAACACCCTTAATTATTACATTATCTCCTCTTACAGTGATACTTGCGTTAAACCTGTCCTCAATCATCTTGAGGTTACTATCATTTGTACCCAAAAGAGAAAGCATATCCGCATTTTCAATTGTAATACGCTTTTCAACAGCTGTCATAATTTCCTTAAGATTCTAAATAAAAAACCCTTACCATAAAATATGATAAGGGTTAACTTTCTTCAAGTTTTATTAAGCTAATATTTTGTGCTTACTGAATAGGAGCAGGTTTATAATTTCTCCTGATTTTATCATATTTAGCTTTTTCCTCATCAGTAAGTTTTGGAATTTTGAATACTTGTTTTGGATAAATTAAGTCAGGATCCTTAATTTTGTCACGATTAGCTTTGTAAATATTAGGCCATGCAAAACCGTTTCCATAGAATTCATTCTTTTTAGCAATGTTCCAGAGACAATCACCTCTGACAACTGTATAGTCAACTTCCATTGGTTCTTCCATCCAGCTGTCAAGTGCTCTCTGCAGGGTAATATGTACAGTTTCATAAAATTCCGGTAAAGCACTTATCTTGTTCATTTTTAATGCATCAAGATCTTTCTGTCTGTCTGCTTTCGGACTTTCTTTACTGTCAATTTTACTTTTTAATTCATTAACTGCTCTACGGAAGTTATCAACATCCGCTCTGGTTGCACCCACCATTGCATAAAGCTCGCTAATACAATCGTCATAGCTCTGAATATTAGTCGCTTTAAGATTACTAATTTCTGTTTGAAGAGCAGAAAGTTCTTTAGTTAAACTTTCTTTTTGTGCCCTAAGACTTGTCATTTCGGTCTGCCATTGTTCCTCAGTCATATCTTCATCCTGAGCAAACATATTTACAGAGAAAAATAACAATAAAGTAAATACACCAATTAAATATTTGTTAAGTTTCATTTTATTCTCCATTTGCTTATTAAACTTTTCTTTAAAAGATTATTGGGACATTTTGTCAAGATTTGCTTTCGTTTCTTCTTTCATTTTATTGCATTCTTCCAGCTTAGCATTTTTTGCAGCTATTTGTTGCTGTAAATCTGCTCTCTGGTCTTTTAAAGAATCAACCTGTGTCTGTAGAGAACTGACTTCACTTCTCAAATTATTTAATTCAGCCATTTGAGCGTCGCTCACACCTCCACATCCGCTCATCATTGCAGTAGCAGCTGCAAATACTGTTACCACAGCAGCGGTTCTAACTACTTTCATAATTTTCATTTAGCACCTCCAACATGTTGTTTATTTGTTTTTTGTTATTTATATGTAAAAGAATAATATAGTAAATATTTTTTACTATATAAGACTAAATTTTGCATCAAATTGACATTTTGGCGTTTTATCTTATAAGAACTTAAGTAATAGTAAAATATAATCAAGTAATATATAATATGAAATTTTTGTAGTAAATAGTTCTACAATTTAGCAATATTCCAAGATAATCAAAAAAAAGATCAAATCAGATTTTTTTTAACGAAACTTGTGAAATTTTCTCCGGCAATGACTAAATGGTCAAAAACAGGAATATTTAACATTTTTCCAGCTTCCACAATTTTTTTTGTTATTGAAATGTCTTCATTACTTGGTTCAGGATTGCCGCTAGGATGATTATGTAATAATATGATACTTGCAGAGCTGTTTTCAATTGCAACCTTAAAAACCTCCCTTGGATGTACTACACTGCTATTTAAATTTCCAATAGATATAACTTCATGTTTAATTATTTTATTTGCTGTATTCAAACAAATAACAATAAATTTTTCTTTTAGCTCGTCTTTTAGCAAAGGGATAAATATTTCTGCTATTTCATTCGGTGACGTAATTTTTTTATCTGAAAACCATTTTGATTGTGATTGAATACGCCTGCTTATTTCAAAGGCAGCAAGTAATGTTACCGCTTTATCATTCCCTATTCCTATAGTTTTAGTAAGATGTGAAAGGGAACTTGATGCAAGTGACGCAAGGTTTCTGTTTTTATTAATTAATTCCTGCGCTACTGTTATTACAGATCTGCCTTTGCTGCCTGTTCTTAAAAGGATTGCAATCAGTTCTGCATCTGTTAAATTTTGAGCACCTCTTAACTTTAATTTTTCCCTCGGCCTGTCGTCAAATGGAAGTTCTTTAATCTTATAAATGATGCATCCCCGTTTTACTAATTAATTGCTTTAAACCTTTCTACAAATTTATAGGACCCGTTTTGAAATCTCAGAATATTCAGATATTTATTAACATTCTCTTCGTCAAACTGAAAATTATTATGAAAGCCTTTGCCGGTTTTATTAGCCCTCAAAAGAATTTCTGCTTTTTCCGGATCATTTTTGCTCTGATCCAGAATATCAAGCAAATATTTTGCAAGATCATATCCATAAAGCACATTTCTGTTTATGTCCTTCCCGGTTTGATCAAGGAAATTCTTACTTAAGCTTTTAAACTGCTGGTCGTTGAAATTTATATAATAATCGGAAGTTAAAGTAAAATTTTCGCTCAAAGCAGTTGAAGTTCCCATTCCGTTTACGCCGTACCAGTCCTGGTTTCCATACATAGGTACATAAAGACTATCAAGCACCAAACTGGATAAAATAACAGGGGCGTCATTCTTATCAGATATTGGGGCATAAATTGCCTCTAAAGTGTCTCTATACAAATTAAGCCGGTCGGTCTGTTGCGTAATTTCTATGCTTTTAGAAGGATAAATTTCATAATCGAAAATCTCACCGCCAATTTTTTTGAATTCATCAATAAATGCAACCGCCAGGCTAGATGAATATCCTGTGTTGGAACTTAAAACAGCCAGCCTGCTTCTCTTATCAATAAAATAGACATAATCCGCCATCGTTTTACCTCTTACTTCAAATGATGGATTTGCCTGAAAAACATTTTTATTTATAACAGTCAGTGCATTATCGGTTGCCGTAGGAGAAATAATTTTTATATTGCTTCCATCAAATGCTTTTGCAGCCATAAGAACTTCTTCACTGAAGACTGGACCAATAACCATATTTAAACCAGGAATTCCTTCAAACTCATTTGAGATATCTTCTATTGTTGTCCTATCTCTTTTTGTATCTCGAATAACTAGTCCAATTTTCGGATTATTTTTTCTGTTATACTGAGAAAATGCAAATTTAATCCCTTCAAGAATTTCTTTAATTGTAGAAGTTCCCTGTTTGCTTATTTCACCTGAAAAAAGTGGAAGAATAACACCGACTAGTGCGTCTGCAGATTTAATATTTTTATTTTCTGAAATAGAATTGTAGATATTCTGAGCTTCGACACTCTCCTGAGATAACGGGTAATCATTGATAACCTGCTTCAGTTTTTGAATCCCATCACTAATATTGCCTTTATAAAGATTGGATTTAGCTATTAGAAATAATAGAAAAGGTTTTAATTTGTTTGATTCAGTAGAATTATAATAATAATCAAGTTGACCGGGTAAAAGATAATTTAGAGAAATTTTTTCACACAAAGATTTTGCTTCATCTAAATATGACGGCGATTCTGCAGAAGAAATTATGCGAGCAAGTGATTCAAAAGCATCAGGATAATTTTCTTGATTAATATAAACTTTTGCAATTATAACTCTAGCTTCATCAGCATATTTGCTTTCAGAATAAATATTCAAGAACTGGTTGAGAGTATTCATTGCATCGGAATATTTCCCCTGTTTTAGTAGGATTTTTCCCTTGAATAAAAATGAAGGTGTGATTTTGTTATTATATTCCGGTGAATCAATAATTCTGTCAAATAACCTTAAAGCTTCATTAAAGTTTTCTGAATTATAAAATGATAGAGCAACCTGAAATTCTCTTTCAATATTTCTGTTATAATTATTTACCTGTGCAAAGGATACCCAGTGTAAAAATATGAAAAGGAAGAGAATAATAAATCTAATTCTGTACATTTCCTGCCTAATTATGTTCTAATAATGTAGATGTTTTTCGCAACCCGTTTTTTGCAAACTTATTATTAGGGTTAAGTTTCAAAGCAATTTCAAAATAAGCTTTTGCATCCACCGGCTTCTTTGCACTAAAACAAGCTTCTCCTAAATTTGAATAAATTTCCGAAGATGCATCTTCTTTCAATTCAATATACTTTAAAAAATTTTCTTCTGCTTTTAAAAAATCTCCCGATTTCAAATAAATTTTGCCTGCCCATTCTCTAGAAGAAGCTTCAGAAGTATTTAATTTAATCGCTTTTTCGATCGGAAGAATAGCATGTGCATACATTCCCAAATGATAATATGAAATTCCAAAAAGCAGATTAAGTTCCCAGAAATTATTATAAAGCAATTCTGCTTTTTTAGCAAAGGCCAGTGCATTTTCGTAATTTTCAAGTTCAATCTCTGCCTTAGTAAGATAGAGATAGGCTTCATGTAATAATTCCGATTGATCTTCGAATGAGATAAAATTTAAAAAATTAATTTTTGAAAGTTCATATTCTTTAAGCATAAAATGAGAATAACCAAGGAAAAAAGAAGTAATAGGTTCCTCCTCCGACAATATAGAATCAAGAATATCGTTTGCTTCGCGCCACATAGAATTTCTTAATAGAAATTGACCAAGAAACAACCTTACATCATTATTATCAGGATACTTTTCAAGAAGATTTTTAAGTAGTATAATTGCAGGTTTAAGATTGTCTATTATTTCATAAAGTTCTGCGAGACGAAAATAGGCTTCTGTATGTTCTGGGAAATCGTTAATCAGAGAATTATAAATTTGCACGGCGTGAAGCACTTTACCTGATCCCTGAAGGTCATGTGCAGTCTTTAATCTATGATCAATCTGGTATTTTATTTCCTGGTTATTTATTCCCATTCTATTGTTGAAGGTGGTTTTGAACTTATGTCATAAACTACTCTGTTAATTCCGCGAACTTTATTAATTATGCTGTTAGAAACACTTGCCAGAAAATCGGGATCAAACCTGAACCAATCGGCAGTCATTCCGTCAGTTGATGTAACCGCTCTTAATGCAACTACATTTTCATATGTACGCGCATCACCCATCACACCAACAGTTTGAATTGGCAAAAGGACACAAAAGGCCTGCCAGATGTTATTATAGATTTTATAATTATGAAGTTCACTGATAAAAATATCGTCAGCCTCCCTTAAAATGTCAAGTTTGTCTTTTGTAACATCTCCAATAATTCTAACAGCAAGTCCGGGACCAGGGAATGGATGTCTTTCAATAAAATTTTCAGGAATATTTAATTCTCTCCCCACATTTCTTACTTCATCTTTAAATAATTCCCTGAATGGCTCAATTAGATTCAGTGCCATTTTTTCAGGAAGCCCGCCAACATTGTGATGAGTTTTAATCGTAACGGAAGAACCTTTAACAGAAACAGATTCGATGACATCAGGGTAAAGAGTTCCCTGCACTAGGAATTTTACATTATCGAAATTCTTTGCTTCTTCTTCAAATACTTCAATAAAAGTATTACCAATAATTTTTCTTTTTATTTCGGGATCAGAAACGCCTTTAAGCTTTTTTAAAAATCTTTCAGAAGCATCAATGTGAATTATTCCAAGATCAAGTTGTTCATCAAATACCTCTTTTATCGTGGCACTTTCATTTTTCCTCATTAAGCCGGAATCAATATGAATACAGATAAGATTATCACCAATGGCCTTTTTGACAAGTACTGCAGCAACTGTTGAATCAACCCCGCCGCTTAAAGCACAAAAAACCTTGGAATT
>Ga0209919_1000707_pt1 | contig 16465 bp, 10 predicted proteins | sample SalPon2A_C_D2_MG_FD_185721 | JGI IMG/M metagenome (GOLD analysis project Ga0209919, IMG submission 185721) | Soil microbial communities from South San Francisco under conditions of wetland restoration - Salt Pond MetaG R2A_C_D2_MG (SPAdes)... | ecosystem: Environmental > Terrestrial > Soil >... | reverse complement strand
CAATAACAGCACATGCACTTCTTGGTGATAAAGAAAAATGCATGGAAGCTGGGATGAATGATTATCTATCCAAGCCAATTAATGCTGAAACATTAATTCTAAAACTGGATAAATGGCTTAATGTAAAGGCTTCAGATGAAAAAGAAATTCCTACATCTGAAAAGAAAAAGGATATAATATTTGACTTTGATCATCTTGATAAGATGGCTTCAGGTGATGAAGTATTCAGGAAAGAACTCCTTGTAACATATTTTGAAGACATCATTGCCAGGCTTGTAAACCTGGAAAAATTTATTGAAGTTGGTGACTTCCAAAATATAATTGGTGAAGCGCATACTATAAAGGGTGCAAGTTATTCTGTCGGCGCTAAGAAAATTGGAGACGAGGCTTACGGGATTGAATTATCGGGGAAAGTTAAAGATATTAAAAATGCACTGGAAAGAATCAGGCCATTAAAAGCTGCAGTTGAAGAAACCAGAAAAATTTTAAAGATATCTTAGTATTTCCCGTTCCGGTATAAAGTTGAAAAATCACTCCATATCATTTCGAACGACTCTGCATCGCGGGGGAGGGAGAAATCCATATTTCCCTCATTAAAAAGATTTCTCCCCCTATAAAATCGGGTCCGAAATGACAATAATAACAGGCTGTATTACCCGGCATCCTATAACTAAACGCTTTAAACTATCTGACTGTAAGCTAATAATCATTCCATCAGCAAAACTTCACCTACTCTTTCCATTGCCCAATCGATTTCTTTTTTTGAAATAACAAGAGGGGGGGCAAAACGTATTACATTATCGTGAGTCTCTTTACAAAGGACTCCTTTATTCATTAATGCTTCACAGAATCTTCGGGCACCGCCTGCTTCTTTTTTTAATTCAACTCCGATGAACAAACCTTTACCACGTATCTCTTTTACGTGAGATGATTTAACACTTCTCAATTTTTCACGGAAGTATTCACCGAGTTTAAAGGAATTTTCAATCAGATTTTCTTCCACCAGTACTTTCATTGATTCCCGGGCTACTGCTGCACCAAGCGGGTTTCCTCCAAAAGTTGAGCCATGATCACCAGGATTAAAGACTCCGAGTACTTCTTTTTTCGAGAGAACAGCAGATACGGGATAACAACCGCCGGAAAGAGCTTTCCCAACAATTACGGCATCAGGCTTGATCCCGTCATATTCAAAAGCGAAAAGTTTTCCGCTTCTTCCAAGTCCACACTGAATTTCATCAGTAATAAAAAGTACGTTTTCTCTTTTGCAAATTTCCGAACATTCTTTTAAGTAACCCTCAGGAGGTACAATTACTCCACCTTCACCTTGAATTGGCTCAACAATAAATGCTACAGTATTTTTAGTGATTGCTTTTTCTAGTGAACCGCTGTTCCCGTAAGGAATTATTTTAAACCCCGGTGTGAATGGCCCGTATCCATCTTTGTACTGGGCTTCGGTACTAAAACTAATTATTGAAATTGTTCTTCCGCCAAAATTATTCTCACAAACTATAATTTCGGCACAATTTTCTTCTACGCCTTTTACTTTGTATCCCCATTTTCTTGCGGCTTTTAGTGCTGTCTCAACCGCTTCGGCTCCTGAGTTCATAGGAAGCATAGTGTCGAAGCCTGTAAGTTCGCACATTTCTTTATATAGCAAGGGTAATTGATCATTCCTGAAAGCTCTGGATGTGAGAGTTGCTTTTGCTGCCTGATCTTTCAATACATTTATTATCCTCGGGTGGCAATGTCCCTGGTTTACTGCGGAATATGCAGCAAGGCAATCGAGATATTTTTTACCCTCAACATCATAAACCCATACGCCTTCAGCTTTGCTGATTACAACATCAAGAGGGTGGTAATTATTGGCGCCATATTGTTCTTCTAATTTAATCAGGTCCTGCGTCTGCATATGATTTTCCCTTGTAGATAGTTTGAAAATTTATTTTGAATTACAAAATATTAACTGGCAAATTAGTTATGAATAATGAAAAGGTGTCATTCTAACCCGGGGATAAATACCGGGATAAGGCTGACAGCAATTTATGGCCGAACTGATTTATTCGCAAATCAAATTTAGTATAAATATAATTACGGGAAAACAGGCTGATGATCAATACTCATATTTTTCATTTTTTTATCTTATTTTACAGACAGAAATGTTCCAAATACAACAGGATTAAAATGAAATTTGCAACCAGGAGAAACCAATTTATAGTAGTTGTTTTTATTCTTCTGCTTCCTCTTCAATCAGTTTTAGGGTGGGGAAAAGAAGGGCATAAAATTATAAGTACCAAAGCGATGGATTTTCTCCCGACCGAGATGAAAGCTTTCATAGCTTGGAAAGACTATATGGGAGAACATTCTTCTGATGCGGATTTCAGGAGATATAGTGATAAAAGGGAAGCTCCCAGGCATTTTATTGATATAGATTTTTATAAGGAATTTCTTGAAGGCAGAATGATAAGAAATGAAGATTCTTTAATTACGATTTATGGAAAAGAAACCGTTACAAAAATCGGGATTCTGCCCTGGGCAACACTTCAAACATATCGTAATCTTATTGATGCATTTAAGGAAAAGAATCGGGATAAAGTTTTAATTTTTGCTGCTGATCTGGGGCATTACGTTGCAGATGGCCATCAGCCAATGCATACGGTTCTTAATTATAACGGGCAGTTATCCGGCCAGAAGGGAGTTCATTCAAGATATGAATCGAAAATGATTAACAGGCATGAGAATGAACTGGAAAATTGTTTCGTTGAACGGAAAGTGAGCGAAGTTTCAGATCCTGAAGATTTTATTTTTAATTATATAGCAGGTAGTAACTCAGTGGCAGATGTATTATTTGCTGCGGATAAACTTGCCACAAAAGAAACTGGCAACACAGATAGTGACGAATACTACAAACTAATGTGGTTTAGAACAAAATATATAACAGAAGTACAGTTTCAAAAAGCTGCTGAAGATCTGGCTTCCCTAATTTACTCAGCGTGGACTGAGGCGGGCAAACCGGCGTTTAGTGAGTTTAATTAAATGTGGCGTTCAACGTAGGGTGTTCAGGGTTCGGAGTTCAACATTTTTTTTAAGTAATATGAATTAATACTTTCTTACCAATTGAGAAAGTATTACTGCGGACGCACTGGCTACATTTAAGGATTCGGCTTTTCCGTAGGAGGGGATAGTTAATTTTGTGTCAGATATATTCAATATCTCCGCTGAGGGTCCGTTTGCTTCATTTGAAAAGACAATAATGTTTTTATTGTTTTTTTCATATTCAAATAGATTTTCACCATTCAGATCTGCACACAATAATTTATAACCTTTGGATTTTAATTTTTCAATATCTGCGAGCTTTATTTTGTTAAAACATTGTAAATGGAATAATGAGCCCATACTTGCGCGCACAACTTTAGGATTATAAATCTCCGCACAATTTTCTGTAAGCAAAATCTTACTTATTCCAAACCAATCACAATTTCGCATTATTGTTCCTAGATTCCCCGGGTCAGAAATTTCATCAAGACAGCAGATTATTTCCTCGTCTAAGTTCTGAATTTTATTTTTTTCGTCTTTTGGTTCAGCAAAAACGGCGGCTATTCCTTGTGGACTAACAGTGTCTTTAAGCTTATGGAATTCTAAATTTGTAACTGATTCAATTCTTAAATTGCTTTCTATCTTTTTTATAAACGATTGTTCGCTCTCGTAAAAATCATTTGTCACTATTAGTATTTCACATACATAATTACTTTTTAGTCCTTCGTTTACAACTTTTTTCCCCTCAGCCAGAAATTTTTTCTCCTCCTGTCGATTTTTCTTCTTTAATAAAGATGAATAATATTTTAATTCATTTTTAGAAAGCATCAGATTAAATCATTGTAATTGTGTTGTGTGTTATCAGACTGATCCTTATCCAGTTGCTGAATGTATTCCCACGTGTAAATACCGGTATTGTGTCCGTCCTTCCACGTGATCTGAATTGCATAACCACCAATAGTTTCAATGCCTTTAATCTTATACATCTCGGGAGTAGTTGCAGCAGGTTTCACCGGCCGGTAAGTTTTCATCAATATTGTTTCTCCTTTACATGAGGCGCAAGGACATTCATCTCTTAAATATTTCAGATCTATTTTACTTTCGCTTCCGTCATTCCATACAATCAGCAATTTTTTCTTTTCGAATATCTTAATCTGTTTTGGAGTCATTATTTTCCCAATTCATTAGTAATAGTGATTTTAATTTTACTCAAAATATTCCATTTGATCAATTAAAGAATGGGGTAGTGTCTCAATTTGACCTCTATTAATAATAATTCTCTGTCATTCTGAATTTATTTCAGAATCTACTAAAATAATGAGATCCCGAACCAAGTTCTGAATGACAAGTTGTGAAATTGAGACTCAACTAATTATTGTAATACTCGATATTTAAAAACAAGTATAAGTTTTTCATTATATTATAGAGGTTAGTGGGGCAGGTTTCTGAAAATAATGTTGACTTTATGAGAATAACTTTGGAATCCGGCTCTTAATGCCTTAAAGATAAGCCTTTAAGGGAATTTTTTTAATCAATTTTTAATATAAAATATCGTATAAATGGACTTATTATTCAGGATTTTAGCTTCCCTGTTTTTTGTTTTGCTGGCAGGATTATTTTCTTCTGTCGAAATTGCCATAGCGTCATTCGGAAAAAATAAAATTGAGGAATTAAAAGAAAAAGAAGACCACTTAGTCCCTTCATTTGAGAAAATCCAAAATAACCTGAACACTTTTTTTGGAACGGTCCAGGTACTAACAATGGTTTTTATCATTTCTTCAGTAATTATAACATTTGATACACTACTAAAAATAATTTCTCCCTGGCTTCAATCATCCGGTATTTCAATTTTGATAGATAATACGTTTTTAATCTCAGTTATTATCTCAGTTTTGATCGATTCTTTTTTGATTATAGTTTTCGCAATTTTGCTTCCTAAAGCAGTTGGATTTAAATATTCTGATCAGTTAGGGAACGGCTCGGTAAAAATATTTTTGTTACTCATGACAATTTTTAATTACCCGGTTAAATTTATTACAGGCTGCGGCAATTTATTCCTTTTCCCTTTTAAGGAAAAAACCGATTTCTCGCAAACAAGATTATCTGAAGATGAAATCCGATTAATTATTTCTGAAGGGGTAAAATCCGGTGCAATTGATGAACAGGAGCAACAGATAATTGATAATATTTTTGAATTCAACGATTTAAAAGCAAATGAAGCAATGGTTCCGCGTACTGAAATGTCGGCAGTTGAACTTTCTGATGATAATCAAAATATGGTAAGAGAGGCTATCGGATCGGGCTATTCACTAATACCTGTTTATGAAGAATCGCTTGATAAAATTATTGGAATACTTCATACCAAAGACCTGATAAAATCATTTGTTGAACAAAGACCTATTAATGTTAGGAGCCTGATACGCCAGGCTTATTTTGTGCCGGAGACAAAGTTGATTTCAGAAATATTACGCGAGATGCAGAACCGTGGTGAAAGAATGGCAATGGTAACCGATGAATATGGCGGAACGGAGGGTTTGATTACAATGGAAGATATTCTTGAAGAAATAGTCGGTGAAATAAAAGACAACAAACAAAATCAGGAAATTGAGTATCAGCAATTACCGGATGGTTCTTTCGCTGTGCTTGGTTTAATGGGCATTGATGATTTCAATTACACATTTAATTATAATTTGCCGGAATCTGAAAATTACAATACTGTTGCTGGTTTTGTCGCAGACATCTCCGGTAAAATATTGAACAGGGGGGAGGTAACGAAATTTGCAGGTTTATCTTTTGAGCTAGTAAAGAAAATAAGGCAGAAAATGGTCCAGTTTAAAGTTTATTCACTTTCCGGTAAGTTTGAAAAATTGAAACCCGGGAAGGAGCAATAAGTATTTAGAGGTATCAGGACAATTTGTAAACTAATCCTCAAGCCCCTTCTCTTTAAAAGAGAAGGGGTAATATCCTAATTTCATCCTTAACAAATAAGACCACGATTGTCATTCCGAATTTATTTCGGAATCTTATTAAATAGCCGATCCCGAACCTGGTTCAGGATGACACAAAATGAAATTAGGGCACACCGATGTGGCTTAAGTTGGGATATCTGATATGGAAACAATAAATCTTATAAATTGTGGTTTTATTAAATAAAATTCAAAATAATGATATATAAATTCTTGCAAAGTCAATGGGAAAACATTATTTTTGTACCTGTTTTGAATTAAAAATTCAAAATTAAAACTGCTGGCATAGCTCAATTGGTAGAGCAGCTGATTTGTAATCAGCAGGTTGCGGGTTCGAGTCCCATTGCCAGCTCACTAAAACCTCGGATACTAATTCTATTCGGGGTTTTTCGTTTTTAAATCTAAAAAAATTATTCCCTGACTTGAGTCTAATTGTGGCCTGTACTTCTCACACTGGATTTAATTGTCATGATAAATAAAAAGCTATATATATGGATTATTATTTGCTTAAATATTAACCATTTATTAAATTTCTACCGCTTACTAAGATAACCAACTCCAAACATTCAATTCACTAGCGGGGGGCTTGCGTAATTGACCAAACTAGAAATTCTATTTGTTGCTTGGGCAATAAATAGGTCCATGTTACTTTCCCGTTTATATAAATAATAAATAGATCCTGGCGATTGCTTTTTGATGCAACTTGCCGTTTTAAAACACTATACAAAAGGAGAGAGAATGTGTAATCGATACTTTAGCAACTTTAAGGGTATAATATTTTTACCCCTTTTCTTTGCGCTATTTTTATTCCCTGTTTTAGTAAATGCGCAAACGACTGTTTTCATTAATGAAATTCATTATGACAACGCAAGTACTGATATTGGTGAATCTATTGAAATAGCAGGTCCTGCCGGGACAGATCTTACCGGGTGGAGCCTAGTTTTATATAATGGTAACGGGGGAGCGGATTACAATACCACTGCTTTAACAGGCTTTATTCCTGATATGGGCAGTGGGTATGGTGTTGTGTCAATAAGCTATCCTTCTAATGGCATTCAAAATGGATCACCTGACGGAATAGCACTTATTGATAATCTATCAAATGTTGTTCAATTTTTAAGCTACGAGGGTACTTTTGCAGCAGTTGGGGGACCGGCTGACGGAATTTCAAGCATAGATATAGGTGTAGACGAGACATCAAGTACGCCTGTAGGTGAATCATTGCAACTCTCAGGATCCGGAACTACTTATGAAGATTTTGTCTGGAACTCGCCGGCATTGAATACTTTTGGAATCATTAACACGGGACAATCTTTTGGCGGCGATGGCGCGCCCTCAGTTCTGGCAACTTCTCCTGCCAATACCGCTTCAGGTATTTCCCTTGATTCAAATATTGAAATAACTTTCAGCGAAAATGTAAACACATCTGGAACTTGGTTCAGTATTGTCGGCTCTCTTAGCGGAAGCATAACTGCTACCGTTACCGGGGGACCGGCAGGTTTTGTTTTAAATCCATCAGTAAATTTTCGTCTTGGGGAAACTATTACCGTTACTATTTATTCAGCAAATATTACTGATGTAGATGCTGCAGATCCTCCCGACAACATGCTGGCTGATTACACGTTTGAATTTACGGCAGTTCTGCCGGTTTCAGATTGGGTAATAAATGAATTTCTCGCCGATCCGGCCACTGATATTTCCGGTGACGCTAATGGCGATGGAACAAGAGATTCAGGGCAGGATGAATTTGTCGAGTTAGTAAATAACAGCGGGGGGGCTGTTGATATTTCCGGATGGACACTCTCTGATGCAGTTAGTGTGCGCCATATATTCCCCTCGGGAACGGTAGTACCTGATAAGGCAGCTATTGTAGTATTTGGTGGAGGCACACCAACCGCTGATTTTGGATTTTCTATTGTTCAAACTGCAAGTAGCGGAGGACTGGGATTAAATAATGGCGGCGATGATATTATACTTAACAACGGAACAACAAATGTCTCCACAATTAGCTACGGAAGTGAAGGGGGAGATAACCAATCGCTAACACGTGATCCGGATATAACAGGAGAATTTGTAAAGCATTCCACGGCAACTAATTCAGGAGGTTCTCTATTCTCACCGGGTACATTAATCGATGGCTCTTTTTTTCCCGGAACGATACTCGAACCGGTTGTTAAAGAAATTTATGAAATACAGGGTGACGGGCTTTACACATATTTTGCAAACCAGAAATTAACAACTAAAAACAATGTTGTTACTGGGTTAACAAGCAATGGCTTTTTTATCCAGACTCCTACCGAAAGAAGCGACAATAACATAAACACATCCGATGGTATTTACGTATTTACTGGAAGTGCGCCTTCAGTATCAGTTGGCGATCTTGTTGATGTTACCGGTAAAGTAGTTGAATATTATGCGTTCACCGAAATTACAAATGCTGAAATATTCGTAAAAGGAAACGGCGAGCTGCCTGAACCTGTAGTATTTGACGAAAATATGCCATCACCAAACCAGCCTCAATCTGAAATAGAATTTGAAAGATTTGAGGGTATGTTAATTTCTATTAAAGGGGGAACTGTTACTGCCTCAAACCAAAGGTTTGCTTCCGATCCAATAGCAGAGGTTTATATAGTTGCCGGCCCTCAAAGAACTTTCCGCGAACCCGGTCTTGAATATCCCGGGAATGGAATTGCATCCATACCTGTCTTTGATCTTAATCCTGAAATATTTGAACTCGATCCTAATAGATTGGGTTTGCCGAACAGGATAATTCCAGCCGGTTCAACTTTTGATGCCGTTGGTATTCTTGGATATGAATACAGCGGATATGAATTATGGCCTTCTTCATTAATTGTGCAGGATGCTGTGTTGCCACGGCCTGTTAGAGCTCAAAACCCTGGGGAAGCTACTGTTGCTTCACTAAATTGCTATCGACTGTTTGACGATGTAAATGACGGCGGGGGTGAAACCGTTGTAAGTTCAGATGAGTACGCAAGCAGGCTTGCAAAATTTTCACTCTACATCCGCAATGTATTAAACTCTCCTTATATTATTGCGGTTCAGGAAGTTGAAAAACTTGGTGTACTTGTAGATCTAGCTAATAAAATAAGCGCTGATGATCCTTCGGTTGTATATACTGCATATCTCGAAGAAGGAAACGATATCGGTGGTATCGATGTAGGCTTTCTTGTAAGAAAAGAATTTGTTCAGGTTGATGCTGTTACACAACTTGAAAAAGATAAAACTTATACAAACCCTGTTACTGGGGAACAGGACATACTTCACGATCGCCCACCTTTGCTGCTGGAAGGTAGTTTTAAGGTAAACGGGCAAACGGCATACCCGATATCCGTCATTGCCGTTCACCAGAGGTCGTTAAGCAGTATTGAAACTTTAAGAGTGCAGACAAAACGGCTGGCACAGGCACAGGCTGTTGCGGCAATAATGCAGTCAATGCAGGCTGCAAATCCTGATGTTCACCTTGTAGTAACTGGCGATTTTAACGCTTATGAATTTACAGATGGATATGTTGATGTTGTAGGACAAATGAAAGGTGATTTTATACCATCTGAAAATGTATTAAGTGGGCCAGATCTGGTTGATCCTAATTTTACTGATCAGACTTTAAATGTTCCAGCGGAAGAAAGATATTCATTTATTTACCAGGGAAGTGCGCAGGGTCTGGACCACGCTTTAACTTCTGTTGCTTTAAATAAGGCTGTAACAGGGTTTGCTTATGGACGGAGCAATAGCGATGCAGCAGAAAATCTTATTTATGATGCTTCAACTCCGTTGCGTTCATCCGATCATGATGGTTGCGTCCTTTTTCTTGACGTAACGTCTCCGGAAATTGTGCTGAAGGACCCGGTAATTTTATGGCCTGCAAATCACAAGTATCAGTCGTTTACTATCGCAGATATGCTCAGATCAGTTTCTGAAGTAACACCAGAATCAGTTTATATTGAAAAGGTGACAAGCGACGAAGCTGAGAATAAGAATGGAGACGGCAATACCGATAATGATATTGTTATAACCAGCTATAATAGTGTTGATTTGCGCTCCGAGAGATCCGGTAATGGAAACGGACGTGTCTATAATATTTATCTTGCTGTGAAAGATTTAGCCGGGAATGTCAGTACCGCGATTTACAGGGTAAGCGTTCCCCATAATGAAAAAGATACGGCTATTGATGATGGTGCAGTCTACGAAGTTATAAGTGGATTTGAGGCTCCGAAATCAACTGCACAATTATTGGCAAAATCAGGCAAAGATAATGGCACCGAAGATAAAATATTACCCAGTGAATTTATGCTCTCACAAAATTATCCCAATCCATTTAATCCCAGTACAGTTATTAGGTACGCGTTGCCGACCGAAAGTAAGGTAACTATAACTGTGTACAATTTACTGGGACAGCAAATCAGGGAACTTGTTAATACTTTTGAATCAGCAGGGTATCACGAAGTAAACTTCAATGCAGCTAGTTTAGCATCCGGAATTTATTTTTACAGAATAGTTACTAGCTCAGCAGATGGTGGAAAATCTTACGCTGATACAAAGAAACTGATACTAATGAAATAAATTATTAACTTAATTTACTAAAAGCCGGCTAAGCCCGGCTTTTATATTATCTAGTTGACTTTAGCGCAGCCGGCGAGCTTTTGAGAATTTTCAATTATTAGTACAGCATAAATAAAACATTAGCAATCAGGTGAAAACAAAAATAATCCCGCTGATGCTGAGTAAGATGATCTATCCGGTTCGATTGGAGCAGGGAAACACTAAACAGTAAAAGATACGCGCCTGTAAGGCCTCCTTTTAGTTCCTGAAGTGGCGTAATCTCTATATTGAGTTTTTCCTGCGCCAGTCGCAACAGGTTCTGAAATTCATCGGGGAGAGACTTGAAAGTGTTGTGGAACTCAGTCAAATTTCTATTCCTTTAACATTTTAGTATGCTACCTTGCCCGATAGAATACAAATTTAATGATTAATAAATCTCTTAATTCTTAATATTGTTATTTCAATATATTAGATGGCTAAAGTCATTTTTCAATTGCTAAATGTAATTATTTTTCTCATAATTACATTTAAGAAGTGTCAAAGAGCTTATTAAAGAAATTTCAAAGGCAAATTATGTACAGGTTTGATGATTAAGGGGACGAATAATTAGCATCTAATAAAAAAATAGTATCTTTACTTAATGTATGAGCGCTTTTTGAGTTTGTATTTAGTCTAACTTCAAAATTTATAGCAAATAAATAAGTTCAGTATTATAACAATCCGGTACCTGGTAAGTTAACTAAACATCAACAATAATATCTATGCTTCTTAACACAACAAAAAAAAGCAACAAGTCCCGTTTACTATCAATCTGGATAATGACACATATCAGATTTGTCCTTCCTTTTTTTGTTTTGCTTATCTGCTTACTTATTGCTTACATAACCTGGGGAAATGCTAATACAAACGAAAAAAAAGAATTTCGTTCTTATTTCGAATACCAGGTAAGAGATGTCAATACACGTATTGAGCATCGAATAAATGACTATGAGCAAATACTTAGAAGCGTACGCGGCTTTTATAATTCATCGGTGTTTGTCAACCGGAATGAATTTAAATTATTCTTTAATTCCTTAAGCATCAACGAAAACTATCCGGGTATACAGGGAGTAGGCTTTTCTCAAATCGTCCCTCCAGGTCAAATAAAAAAACATATTAGCGATGTTCGGAAAGAAGGTCTCCCCGACTACAAAATCTGGCCTGAAGGTAAGCGGAAATTTTATACTTCTGTAATTTATCTTGAACCATATGAAAAACTTAACCTGCGGGCCCTGGGTTATGATATGTTTTCTGAACCGGTTCGCAGGAAAGCTATGGAGACCGCACGCGATTCAAATCTAACGTTTATGTCTGGTAAAGTTTACCTGATACAGGAAACAGGCGAATCGAAACAAACTGGTTTTCTTATATATCTACCAGTTTATAAAAACGGAACGCCGCACACTACAATAGATGAGAGACGCAAAAACATACTCGGTTGGGTCTTTTCCCCATTCAGGTTTGATGATTTTATGTCCGGTCTTTTTGGCGAAAGGGCCTCGGATCTTGATATTCATATCTATGACAGTAAAAATATTTCAGACAAAACACAAATGTTTGATTCACATCCCAACGCTCCTGTTCTGAATGAAAAATTAACCTTAAGCAATTACATCAATTTTAACGGACAAAAGTGGACAGTTATTATTAGTTCTACCACCGCATTAGAGGCAAGGATAGGAACTGATACTTCAAGAATCATCTTAATAGTGGGGTTAAGTTTAAGTCTCCTGTTTTCATTATTAACCTGGCTGTTTGTAAGCAAAAGAATGCAGGCTATTGCCGCTTATACCGCCCGCAAAGAAGCTGAAGAAAGATTAAAAGATAGCGAAGATCGCTATCGTGATCTGGTTGAAAACAGCAAAGATCTTATTTGCTTACACGATCTTAACGGCAAACTGCTAATGGTTAACAGTGCCGCTGCAAAGATAACTGGGTACTCCACAGATGAATTATTAAAAATGAAATTTTCGGATTTACTTGTACCCAAATATCAATATTTATTCGATAAATATTTGGCTGATATTCAATCAAATGGAAGTACTGAAGGCATTATATCTGTTCTAACAAAAAACGGGGAAAGACGTTTCTGGAATTATAGCAGTACACTTCGTACAGAAGGAGTTAAAAAACCGATTGTTCGCGGAATTGTGAAAGACATTACAGAACAAAAAATTGCAGAGCTTGAACTGAAAGCTAAAAAAGATGAATTACAAAATTATTACGATGAAGATATTTCCGGAGATTTTGTTTCAACACCGTCAGGGCAAATATTGCAGTGCAATAAAACTTTCTTAAATATTTTTGGTTTTGAATCAAAAGAAGAAGCCCTGAGGTACCCATTAGAAAAATTACTCAAAAACCCATCAGAACTCTCTAAGTTAATTGAATCCATAAAGGATAAGAAAAGAGTCGATATGGTTGAAGGAGAGTTTGTTGCCCCTGACGGAAGAATAGTTTTTGTTCTTAATAATGCAGTCGGCATTTTCAATGATGATGGCGAGCTGATTAAAATACGAGTATATATTGTAGATATTACACCAAGAATTATAGCTTATGAAGAAATTAGAAAACTTTCAAGAGCTGTTGAGCAAAACCCAGCTTCAGTTATTATAACTGATCCGTCAGGTGACATTGAATATGTGAATAATAAATTTTGTGAAGTCAGCGGATATTCATCAGACGAAGTGATAGGCCAAAATCCACGCATTTTAAATTCTGGCAAACAGGATAAGAAATTTTATGAAAACCTCTGGAACACAATTCTATCAGGCAAGGAATGGAAAGGAGAATTTCTGAACAAAAAGAAAAACGGGGATTTGTTCTGGGAGTCTGTATTAATTTCACCCCTGGTCAATGAGAAAGGCGATATAAATAATTTTATTGCTTCAAAAGAAGATATTACTGAGCGTAAAAAATCAGAAGAATCGTTAAATTTATTTCGCTCATTGGTAAACCAAATAAATGACCCGATTGAAATTATTGACCCTTATACTGCGAAATTTATAAATTGTAACGATAAGGCTTTTCAGGAACTTGGATATACAAGAGATGATTTTCTGTCATTGAAAGTGATGGATGTAGATCCGACAATAACTGAGGACAATTTTCCCGAACTTATAAAAATTATTCGTGATTCCGGAAGTTTAATCCTTGAAAGTATCCATCGTAGAAAAGATGGCTTCGAATTTCCGGTGGAAGTAAATCTAAAAGTTGTTAAGCTCGACCATGATTATTTAATAGTTGTATCTAGAGACATCACTGAAAGAAAACGTAATGAGAAAGTACTTATAAATGCAAAAGAAAAAGCCGAAGAAATGAACAGGCTTAAAAGCAATTTTCTCGCTAATATGAGCCACGAATTAAGAACCCCTTTAATTGGGATTCTGGGATTTTCAGAACTTCTTCAATCAGATATTAAAAATGAAGAGCAGTTGGAAATGATACAAACTATACACACTGGCGGTAAAAGATTACTGAGAACTCTAAACCAGGTACTTAATCTTTCTAGCGTCGAATCTGAGAAATATGAGCTGCAATTGGCGAAATGTAATATTTTAGAACAGATTAAATCCGCTCAGGAATTGTTCAAGGCTGTTGCTGAAGAGAAGAAATTACATATAGAACTTAAGCTGCCGGATGAGGCAATATTCATAAATGGCAATAATGAATTGCTTGATTCCATACTGGACAATTTAATAAACAACGCTATAAATTATACGGAGCGGGGAAAAATTACTATATCTGCCGCACAGTTAAATAATAAAGCTGTAATAGATATTACAGATACAGGTATCGGAATTTCAGAAACTGACCAGCAAATTATTTTCCAGGAATTCAGACAGGCAAGCGAAGGATTCACCAGGAAATTCCAGGGCACCGGGCTCGGCTTAACTATTGCAAAAAAATATACTGAAATGATGGATGGTACAATTCAACTTAAAAGCATCCCTGGTGAAGGAAGTACTTTTACATTAACTTTTCCATTGTGTTAAATTTTTTGCTCGATTATTGTCATTCTTAGTCCGCTTTTAAGCGTGAAGAGTCTTTTTAATCGAACAAAACTGGGAAAGAATATTAGGAAATAGTGTGTATGGGTTTATTTAAATCAATTGCAGTTTACTTTAGTCGCATTATTAGCATCTTGAGTGGTATAAAATTAGAAGATATGAATAAAATACTGATTTTAGTTATTCCGATCGCAGCATTAAATTAGTTGCTCAAAAGATGAATTTAAACCGAAAATTCGATTGTCGAATATTAGCCAATATGATTTTCAAAAATATTATTGTTAATACTACAACTGGAAATAAATATGAAATAAAGCACCCGCACAGAGGAGCAGATAAAAATAAAAACTATTTATCAAATACTTTTAAATCTTCTACCCAAAACAACTCGCACGAACCACCGCCCGTATCGTCTCTTCTTAAGGAACTTATCCATTTCCAACCTTTCGCAGCAGTCACCTTAACAAGATAGCCTTTCATTTCTATCAAACTTCCTTTATATACTTTATCGAATCCATCTTCAACATTCTCATTTTTAGGTATAATATGAACATTAGCACTATTTAATGAAATTTCATTCCTCGGAATTGGTAGCTTATCAGATTGCCAAAAATACCACCTGTCTCTTTGGGATATCTCTATATTATCAATCACGTTCTGATCGGACATTGGTCCCCAACCAAGAGCCAGATCAAATGGCGATAATTCACTTTCTTTCCCGAAGGAAAAATTATTACGGCTCAATACTCTTGCCTTGATATCATATTCTGCAAGCGGTTCAACTGTAAATTCTCCCATTGTCCAGTTCTTCTTGAGAGCTAGGTTCGTCTGCTTTGGAGGAAAAGGTGCCGTTACTCCTGGAGGATATGCGATTATTGTTTCGGGATAAAAAAAATAAGCAAGAGCAACTGCTAAAAATGCTAAAGTTACTAGTAATTTTTTCATACTAAAGAAGCCTGGAAACTTGAAAATTCAGAACTGTCTATTTCTCTAATGTCATTGTTAGGTTTTTCCCCAAAGTTAACTATAAAAGCCATCTGGATAAATTTATCCTATTCACAGGAGAATCACAAATGATTCGAAGTTTAAGTTACTGTGACAGGGCATTTGTTTCTTGATGCTAAGCATATACACGGTAGCAAGGGTAAAATGGAGATGTATGTATATACGCTCTGGGTGCTTCATCCTATATTCACAATTAAGTTCGTTCCCAAGCCAGCTAAATTATTCTAAATTTGAAAACTTTAAATTATATTTCCGATTATTCACAAATTTCTGAACAATGTTAATAATTTATTGTGTTTTGGTTCAAAAGGGAGGAAACCAACTGATTATGTATCAGCAGGTTGCGGGTTCGAGTCCCATTGCCAGCTCACACAAACCCCGAAAAATTCGGGGTTTTTTATTATAAACTTTTTCAGCCTTGAACTTTTGCGGATCTTGTCCCGGATTTGATTCGGGATTTCTTTTAAGAGAAAAGAAGGTGGAACAAATACTTCACTTTTGTCCACCGCTGGAGCAGTTCCCGGTGAGGTAGAAATGTAGACTGGCATATTTTTTAATTATAAACGAAGTAATGCGGCTTGGTATAGCCATCCCTTTGGGAAAAGCCTGGGACAAAGGGGAAAATTATCCGGATTATTATAAATCATTGTTCAACTACAAAAGTGGTTAGAATCAAATTAACAAATCACAACGGCCTAAAAAGATTTATCGGTAAAAAGCGATTGAGTGAAGTGTTAAATGAAAAATTTTGTTTGAGCCCCGACTTGTCGGGGTGAGTTTATTTTTCATAACGAAGCGAACAAGGCTTTTAGATAAATCTTTTTCAGCCTTGATCTGGCGTCTGTCTCGCTG